>Ga0233425_10000090_pt1 | contig 231628 bp, 217 predicted proteins | sample Watercolumn_Towu_2_FD_181712 | JGI IMG/M metagenome (GOLD analysis project Ga0233425, IMG submission 181712) | Freshwater microbial communities from Lake Towuti, South Sulawesi, Indonesia - Watercolumn_Towuti2014_140_MG | ecosystem: Environmental > Aquatic > Freshwater > Lake | place...
AACGAGCGCACCGTCGAAACCACATGGCGGCGCATCGGAAAACTGCTCGATCACTTCCCGCCCAACGAGTGCGCCAACTACATCCGTGGAGCCGGATATGCCTCAATCTAAGCCAGAAAGACTCTAGGCGGCAGTCAAAGACCGCAGCTTGTAATCCTTGTAATCGTCGCGGATTTGGCGCTTCAACAGCTTGCCTGTCGCGGTGTGCGGCAGTTCGTCGACGAACACGACTTCATCGGGCAGCCACCATTTGGCAACCTTGTCCTTGAGGTAATCGACGACGCTCGCCTCGCTCACCTCGGCGCCCGGCTTCTTCACGATCAGCAGGATCGGCCGCTCGTCCCACTTGGGGTGAAAAACGCCGACCGCTGCCGCTTCCTGCACCCCCGGCGCGCCGACCGCGGCGTTTTCGAGTTCGATCGACGAAATCCATTCACCGCCCGACTTGATGACATCCTTCGCGCGGTCGGTGATCTGCATCACGCCGTCGGGGTGGATGACCGACACGTCGCCGGTGTCGAACCAGCCGTCGTCGTCGGCAGCATCCTCGCCCGCCTTGAAATAGCGCTGGATGATCCACGGCCCGCGGATCTGCAACCGCCCGCTCGTCACGCCGTCGCGCGGAAGTTCGTTGCCCTCGTCATCGACGACGCGCAGTTCGACCCCGAACGGCGGACAGCCTTGGCGGCAGACGATATCGACGCGCTCGTCGAACGCCATCTCGTCCCAGTTCCACGGGCGCTTGCCCATCGTCCCGATCGGCGAGGTTTCGGTCATGCCCCACGCGTGACCGACGTCGACCCCCGCCTTCATGAAACGCTCGATCATTGCGCGCGGCGCCGCCGATCCGCCGATGATCACGCGATACAGCTTGCCATAGCCGATGCCCGTCGCGTCCATGTGCGCGAACATTGCCAGCCAGACCGTCGGCACCCCCGCGCTGTGGGTCACGCCTTCTTCGTGGATCAGGTCGCACAGCACCTGCGCCTCGTTGGTCGCCGAAAACACCAGCTTTGCGCCGACCGTCGCCGCCGCGAAGGGAATGCCCCAGCTGTTCGCATGGAACATCGGCACGATCGGCAGGATCACGCTGCGGTTCGACATGTCGAACACGTCGGGCTGTATCTCGGTGATCGCGTGGATGACATTCGAGCGATGCTCGTAGAGCACACCCTTCGGATTGCCCGTCGTGCCGCTGGTGTAGCAAAGCCCGACCGGATCGCGCTCGTCCAGCTCCACCCACTCGAAGCGTCCGTCCTCGGCGCCGATCAGATCGCGGTAGGATTTATAGTCGCCCTGCGCAGGCGCATCGAACAGCACGAAATGTTCGACCGTGGGAAGCTGGTCGCGCAGTCGCTCGACGATCGGCAGGAACGCCGCGTCAAACAGCAACACGCGGTCTTCGGCATGATTGATGATATAGACGAGCTGCTCGTCGAACAGCCGCGGGTTCACGGTGTGCAATACCCCGCCCATGCCGGCGGTGCCGTACCAGCTGACGAGGTGATGGCCGTGGTTCATCGCCAGCGTCGCGATGCGGTCGCCCTTCTGCATTCCCAGCCTGACCATCGCGGCGGCGAAGCGGCGGGCGTCCGCGCCCACCTCGCCCCACGTCGAGCGCGTGACGCTGCCATCGGCCCAGCGCGAGACGATCTCGCGCCCCGCATGTTCGCGCGCGGCATGATCGATCAGGCTAGTGACGAGCAGCGGCTGACCCTGCATTCCCATTTTCGGCATCCTCGATTATCGTTGCCGTTTAGGAATAGGGCCGGAAATGCGTGCTATGCAAGGGTGAAGCGGGCTATCGCGCCCTGAAATCGCGCGGCGCGACCAGCGAAAGAGCGGGTTCGGTTACGCCTGCAATCATTTCAAGCCGCGACACGGTGTCGGGGCCGAGGGCGAAGCTCCGGCCAAGCTCCACCCGGACATCCTCATCGGTCAGCGGATCGCGCGTTGCGATGACCACCTTGCCGCGCGCATCGTCGCGACGTTCGAGCAGTTTCGCGATTTCAGCGACCGCATCGGCCAGTTCGACCCTGCACGTCAGCTGCAACGCCGCCGTCGCGGCTATTTCGGCCAGCGATTGCGCCCCGCGCACGGTTACGCGCGGCGTCTCCTCGCCCTCGAGCAGGTCAAGCTCGACGGACAGGATCGCGCAGCCGCCGTCAGCCGCCAGCGCCTCGAGCACCTTTCCCGCCTGCTCGTCGAAACAGCTCGACTGGAATTGTCCGCTGCGGTCGGACAGCGTCAGATTGAGGAAGCGGTTGCCACGCTGCGACACGCGCGGGCGCGCGCTTTCGACCATTGCCGCCATCACCATCGGGATGCGCGTTCCCGGCGTCATGTCGACATTCTCGCAAATATCGCCATAGGAGCGCGCGCCGCGTGCCGCGACGATCGCCTCATATTGCTCGACCGGGTGGGCAGAGAAGTAAAAGCCGAACGCCTCCTTCTCGCGCGTCATGCGCTCCGCGAGCGTCCAGGGCTCGGCCGCCGACAGCTGCAGCACCGGGGCGATCGCGACATCGCCGCCGAACAGGCCACCCTGCCCCGTCGAGCGCTCGTGCGCCGAGCTGTTCGCACAGGCGAGCAGCGCCTCGGCGCCGGCGAAGGCGGTCGGCCGGTCGGGCTCGACGCAATCGAACGCGCCGCCGGCGGCCAGCGCCTCGATCTGCCGCCGGTTGAGCAGCTTGGGGTCGATGCGCGCCGCGAAATCGTCGAGGCTCGCGAAATCGCCCTTCGCATGGCGCTCGGCGACCAGCGCCTCCATCGCCTTCTCGCCGACGCCTTTCAGCGCGCCGAGCGCGTAGCGCACCGTCAACCCGTCCTCGCCGCGCCCGACCGAGAAATCGGCTTCGCTCTCGTTGATCGACGGACCCGAAACCTCCACGCCCAGCCGGCGCATGTCGTCGATGAAGACCGACAGCTTGTCGGTCTGGTGGCTGTCGAACGACATCGACGCCGCAAAAAACTCGTGCGGATAATGGGCTTTCAGCCACGCCGTCTGATACGACAGCAAAGCGTAAGCCGCCGCGTGGCTCTTGTTGAAACCATATCCTGCGAACTTGTCGATCAAGTCGAACAGCTCGTTCGCGGCCTTCGCATCGATGCCGTTGTGCTCGCCGCAGCCCTTGACGAAGGTGTCGCGCTGTGCGTCCATCTCCGCCTGAACCTTCTTGCCCATCGCGCGGCGCAGCAGGTCGGCGCCGCCGAGGCTGTAGCCGGCGAGGATCTGCGCCGCCTGCATCACCTGCTCCTGATAGACGAAGATGCCATAGGTTTCGGCGAGGATGCCTTCGAGCAGCGGATGCGGATAGGCGATCGGCTCGCGCCCGTTCTTGCGCGCCCCGAACAACGGAATATTGTCCATCGGACCCGGGCGATAGAGCGCGACGAGCGCGATGATGTCGCCGAAATTGGTCGGTTTGACCGCCGACAGCGTGCGCCGCATGCCTTCGGATTCCAGCTGGAACACCCCGACGGTCTCGCCGCGCTGCAGGAGTTCATAGACCGCCGGATCGTCCCAGCCGAGCGCGTCGAGGTCGACATCGACCCCGCGCAGCGCGAGCAGCCGCTTTGCTTCCTTCAGCACCGACAGCGTCTTGAGGCCGAGGAAGTCGAACTTCACCAGCCCCGCAGTCTCGACATATTTCATGTCGAACTGCGTCACCGGCATGTCCGAACGCGGGTCGCGATAAAGCGGGACGAGCTGGTCGAGCGGCCGGTCGCCGATCACCACCCCCGCCGCGTGGGTCGAACTGTGCCGCGGCAGCCCTTCGAGCTGGCGCGCCATGTCGAACAGGCGGCGCACGCCGTCGTCCTGCTTATATTCGGTCATCAGCTCGCTGACGCCGTTCAATGCGCGTTCGAGCGTCCAGGGATCGGTCGGATGGTTCGGCACCAGCTTCGCGAGCCGGTCGACCTGACCATAGCTCATCTGGAGCACGCGGCCGGTGTCCTTCAGCACCGCGCGCGCCTTCAGCTTACCGAAGGTGATGATCTGCGCCACCGTGTCGCGACCGTATTTTTCCTGCACATAGCGGATCACCTCGCCGCGCCGCGTTTCGCAGAAGTCGATGTCGAAGTCGGGCATCGACACGCGCTCGGGATTGAGGAAGCGTTCGAACAGCAGGCCGAGCTTCAAGGGATCGAGGTCGGTGATCGTCAGCGCCCAGGCGACGACGCTGCCCGCACCCGACCCGCGCCCCGGCCCCACCGGAATATCATGCGCCTTCGCCCATTTGATGAAGTCGGCAACGATCAGGAAGTAACCGGGAAAACCCATCTGGGTGATGACGTCGACCTCGAAATCGAGCCGCTTGACATAGGCTTCGCGTTCCTCGGCGGAAAGGTCGGGATAATGCGCGAGCCGCGCCTCCAGCCCCGCATGGGCGTCGGCCTTGAGCTGCGCCGCCTCGCCCTCGCGGTCGCCTGCAAGGCTGGGCAGGATCGGCTTGCGCTTGGGCGCCATGAAGGCGCAGCGCTGCGCGACGACGAGCGTATTGTGCATCGCCTCGGGCAGGTCGCTGAACGCATCCTCCATCGCCTCGGCGGGCTTCAGCCAAGCCTCCGGGTTCGACACGCGCCGGTCCTCGCTCTCGACATAGGCCGATTGCGCGATGCACAGCATCGCGTCGTGCGCCGCGTGGAATTGCGGCTCGACGAAATTGGCGGGATTGGTCGCGACGATCGGCAGCGCCCGGGCATAGGCCAGATCGATCAGCGCGTTCTCGGCGGCCATTTCGGTCGCGTCGTTGCGGCGCGACAGTTCGATGTAAAGCCGCCCCCCGAACAGCGCCTCCAGTTGCTCGACATAATCGTCGGCCGCGATTTTCTGCTCGCCCGCAAGCAACCGCGCAAGCGCTCCCTCGCCGCCACCGGTCAGGCAAATGAGGCCGTCGGTCTTCCCTGCCATGTCGGCGAGCGTGACATGCGGATCCTGCTCGACCGGACGGCCGAGATGCGCCGCCGACACCAGCGCGCACAGATTGTTGTAGCCCGTATCGTCCTGTGCATAGAGCGCGAGCCAGTCGATCATCGGCGCGCCGTTCGCCAGCCGCTGACCCGGCCGCGCGACGCTCAGGAAGGCGCCGACGATCGGCTGCACCCCCGCGGCCTTGCACGCCTCGCCGAACGCCATGACGCCGTAGAGACCGTTGCGATCGGCGACCGCGATCGCCGGAAATCCACGCTCGCGTGCGGCTTTTGCAATCGCCTTGGGCTCGATCGCCCCCTCCAGCATCGTGAAACTGGAAAAGACGCGAAGGGGAACGAAGGGGCTGTAGGCCATCGAATGACGCTACAGTGACAGCGGTGATTCTGCCAACGGTTAACCCAACAATTCCTCAATCTCTTTGCGCAGTTGCTCGGGCTTGGTCGTCGGCGCGTGGCGCGATACCACCTTGCCGTTGCGATCGACGAGGAATTTGGTGAAGTTCCACTTGATCCCGCTACCCAGCAGCCCGGTCTGCTCGTCCTTCAGATGTTTGAAGATCGGATCGGCGTTTGGTCCGTTGACGTCGATCTTCGCCATCAGGGGGAAGGTCACATCATAGGTCAGCGAACAGAAATTCGCGATCTCCTCCGCATTGCCCGGCTCCTGCGCGCCGAACTGGTTGCACGGAAAGCCCAGCACCTCGAACCCGCGATCCTTGTAATCGCGATAGAGCTCCTCCAGCCCCTCATATTGCGGGGTGAAGCCGCATTTCGACGCGGTGTTGACGATCAGCAGCACCTTGCCCTTGTAATCGGCCAACGGCTGCTCGCCGCCGCCCGGCAGCTTCGCCGAAAGATCATAGAGGCCCATATTATTTCTCCCCCGCCTTGCGCGGTCTGTAGATGAAATCGAAGCTTGTCGTCCATGTCAGTCCCTGGTCGGTCGACTTCTCGCCATGCTGGCGCACCGACCCGTCGGGCTGTTTCGAATAGGTCATACGGATAAGCCCGTCCTGCCCCTTGGCAACGACATTCGCCCAATGGCCGGTCAGCACCATTCTGCCATCAACCGGTCCGCCATCGAAATCGACGCGTGCGCCGGTCGCGTCGACCCACGCCTGCCGCCAGTAGCGGCGCTCGGCGTCATAATGGCTGAACGAGCCGCCGCCGCCGCCCTTCAGCGGTTTCCACGTCTCGCGGATCGCGCAGCCGAGGAACATCGATTCGATGCTGCTGGTCGCGACCTGCGTGCTGCTGCCGTTCGGGAACACATCCCATTCGCCGACCCAGAAATCGAAGGCATGATAGTCCGGGCCCGCGCACGGAAGCTGGACCAGCGGCCCGGGCTGTGACGGAATAGCCGGCGGCGGCGGCGGAAGCTGGATCGGCGGCGGAGGAGGAGGAGGAGACTGAAATCCGGCGTGCGACGGGGCGGCCACAAGAGCCAGTGCCGAAAATGATAGCGAACGGATCATTCGTCCCCTCCCGCAGAATCACAACGCTACGCCTCGATATGCCCCTCATGCAAGCGCAACACCCGGTCCATCCGCGTCGCCAGCCGTTCGTTATGCGTCGCGACCAGCGCCGCCGAGCCATGGTCGCGCACCAGCTTCACAAACTGGTCGAACACGCGGTCGGCCGTCGCCTCGTCAAGATTGCCGGTCGGCTCGTCGGCGAGCACGAGCAGAGGCCGGTTCGCGAGCGCGCGCGCGACAGCAACGCGCTGCTGCTCGCCGCCCGACAGCTTGCTCGGCTTGTGATGCAGTCGCTCGGCGAGCCCCAGCCGCCCGAGCAGTTCGGTCGCACGGGCCTCTGCATCGGCCTGGCTGGCGCCGCGGATCAGCTGCGGCAGCACGACATTTTCGATCGCGGTAAAGTCCGGCAGCAGATGGTGGAACTGATAGACGAAGCCGATCTTCTCGCGGCGCGTCCTCGTCCGCTCCCCTTGGTCGATGCGCGTCACATCCTCGCCGTCGATGCGGATCGTGCCGCCGAAGCCGCCTTCGAGCAGGCCGACGGCCTGCAGCATCGTCGACTTGCCCGACCCAGACGGCCCAAGCAGCGCGACGATCTCGCCGCGGTTCAGCTTCGCATCGACGCCGCGCAGCACCTCGATGGTGACGTCGGCCTGCGTGAAGCTGCGCTTCAGGCCGGCGAGTTCAAGGACCACGTCACTCATAGCGAAGCACCTGCACCGGATCGGTATTCGCGGCCTTGTACGCGGGATAGAGCGTCGCGAGGAAGCTGAAGACGATCGTCATCACTGCAATCCCCGTAATCTCGAACGGATCGGGCTTCGACGGCAATTCGGTAAGAAAGCGGATCGAAGGATCCCACAGCGACTGCCCGGTCAGAATCTCGAACCCGCGCAGGACATTCTGGCGGAAGAAAAGCAGCCCGAATCCGATGGCCATGCCCGCGACCGTGCCCGCGACGCCGATCGAAAGCCCGATCGCGATGAATATCCGCATCACCGAATCGCGCGGGGCGCCCATCGTGCGCAAGATCGCCATGTCGCGCGTCTTCGCTCGCACCAGCATGATCAGCGACGAAATGATGTTGAACGCGGCGACAAGGATGATCAGCGACAGGATAACGAACATCGCGACGCGCTCGATCGACAACGCCTCGAACAGGCTCGCGTTCATCGATCGCCAGTCGGAAATAACTGCTTTCGCCGCGACCTTCTCAGCCAGCGGCTGAAGCGTTTCGCCGACCCGGTCGGGATCGGTCACCTTGACCTCGATCATCCCCACCTGATCGCCGATCAACAGCAACAGTTGCGCATCCTCCATCGGCATCACGACATAGGCCTTGTCGAAGTCATACACCCCGATCTCGAAGATCGCCGAGACCCGATAGGCAATCTCGCGCGGCACGGTGCCAAAGGGCGTTGCCCGCCCCTGCGGGTTGATGATCGTCACCGTCGATCCAACCGTCGCGCCCAGATTGCGCGCCAACTCGCTGCCGAGCGCAATATTGCCCGAATTGGGGGTCAGCGCGTTCAGGCTGCCTTGCAGCACCTTTCCGCCAAGCACGTCGTTCCGGCGAATATCCTGCACGGTCATCCCCCGCACCAGCACGCCCTCGACACGCCCGCTGAAGCTCGCCAGCAACGGCTGTTCGATCAGCGGCGTCGCCGACACCACGCCCGGGGTCGCCTTCGCCTGCTTCAGCACGTCCCGCCAGTCGTCGAGCCGCCCGCCAAAGCCCTGCACGACGGCATGGCCGTTGAGCCCCACGATCTTGTCGAACAGGTCCGACCGGACGCCGTTCATCACGCTCATCACGATCACCAGCGCCGCGACGCCCAAAGTCACCGCAATGAAGCTGAAGGCGGCGGCGACGAAGATGAAGCCCTCACCGCGCTGCGGCAGAAGATAGCGTTTGAAGATGGCGCGTTCGTAAGGACGCAGGATCATCGAGCGGGCGGCCTTGGAAGCGCGATACGCGGTGCGGTCATGCCGTCGCTTTAGGGAGCGCGGGCGATGCTGGCAATGGCCACGAATCCGCGCGCCACTTGCGAGCGATTCGCACAATATGTTGCCCAACGGCCACAGGGCGGACGCAAAAGAAGGCAGAATCGCGCGTGGAGGGTGACAAACCGCCCCCTTCGACCTACCCACATGGCTTCTGGTTCAACGCGGCCAAATGGCCCGGCTCCAGGGAGTGCAGATCCTTCGCCGGTCTGCGCACAAGGGGGATGGCGAGTGTTCGTCACAGGCGCCCGGGTCTCGGAAGAGGCCCGGGCGTTGTGATTCTCAGCCTTCGTATGCAGCCACGGCAACTTTGGGGTGGATTCCAGCCCTTCACATCCTCCCCGCAAGCGGGGAGGATCTTATGTCCGCATCCGGTCGGAACCCGCGCCTACCCCTCGCACTCGCTGATATCTTCCAGCATCTCGGCATCGAGCACGCGCACACGGCCCTGCTCCAGCGAGATCACGCCCGATTCTTCCCAGCTCTTGAGCTGGCGGTTGATATGCTCGCGGCTCATCCCGGCGAAATTGCCGAGTTCGGTCTGGCTGAGCTCGACGCGGTGCGACTTTTCGGCGCTGTCCTTGCGGATCAGGCGTTTGAGGTAACGCGCGAGCCGCGGGCCCGAGGCGTAGGCGCGGTCGCTTTCGATCGTCTGGTCGGCGGTGCGCAGCCGCCGCGCGAGTTGCTGCATCAGCGACCAGGTGAATTCGGGATGGCTCGCCGCGAAATCCTTGAGCGCGTTGCGGCCGAGCTGCAGCGCGCTGCCAGCGCTCGTTGCAGTCACCGACGCCGTGCGCTCGCCGCCGTCGAGCAGCGCAATCTCGCCCAGCACCGCGCCGGGTTCGGCATAGGCGAGCACGATCTCGCGCCCGCCCGCGGTCAACATCGACACGCGCGCCGTGCCTTCGGTCAGGATCAGCATCATGTCGCCCGGATCGCCCTGGACGAGCAACTCCTTGCCCTTCACGAAGCTGATCTGCACCGACCGGCTGGCGATTTCGGCCCAGTCCTCGACGCTCAGACCGGAAAAGATGCTGTCGGGGCCCTGAAGCTCGGCGAGTCTCGCGTGATCCATGCCCCTGCCGTCCCTTTCCTGTCGTCGCCCCGCAGACCTCAGACGAGCCGGCTCTGTTTCACCGCCGCTTCGATGAATCCCCGGAACAGGGGATGCGGATCGAAGGGTTTGGATTTCAGTTCGGGGTGGAATTGCACCCCGATGAACCATGGATGGTCCGGCCGCTCGACGATCTCGGGTAACATGCCATCGGGAGACATGCCAGAAAAGACAAGTCCGCCCTTTTCAAGGCTGTCGCGATAGGCGCCGTTCACCTCATAGCGGTGGCGGTGACGCTCGCTGATGTCGTTCGCGCCGTAAATCGCCGCGACATGGCTGTTCGGCGACAGCTTCGCTTCATAGGCGCCAAGCCGCATCGTACCGCCCATGTCGGTGTTCGCGCCGCGCTGCTGCAGCCCCTCGGCGCTCATCCATTCGGTGATCAGGCCGACGACCGGCTCGCTCGTCGGGCCGAATTCGGTGCTCGACGCCTTTTCGATGCCGCTCGTGTTCCGCGCACCCTCGATGCACGCCATCTGCATCCCAAGGCAGATGCCGAAGAAGGGCACATTGCGCTCGCGCGCGAAACGGACGCTCTCGATCTTGCCCTCGGACCCGCGCTCGCCAAAGCCGCCGGGGACGAGAATGCCGTGCATCGGCTCAAGTTCGTTCGCGAGGTCGTCGCCGCGCTCGAACATTTCGGCGTCGAGCCAGCGGATGTTGACCTTGACCCGGTTCGCCATGCCGCCATGGACGAGCGCCTCGTTCAGCGACTTGTACGCATCGGGCAGCGAGACATATTTGCCGACGACGCCGATCGTGACCTCGCCCTCGGGATGCTGCTTGCGGTCCATGATGTCGTACCACGCCGACAGGTCGGGATCGGGCGCGTCATGGATGCCGAAGGCGCGCAGCACTTCGCTGTCGAGCCCTTCGCCATGATATTGCACCGGCACCGAATAGATGGAGTCGGCGTCGAGCGCCGGGATCACCGCTTCCTTCCGCACGTTGCAGAATTGCGCGATCTTGGCGCGCTCGCCCTCGGGCAATGGCTTTTCGCAGCGGCAGAGCAGGATATCGGGCTGCACCCCGAGCGAGGCGAGTTCGCGCACGCTATGCTGCGTCGGCTTGGTCTTCAGTTCGCCCGCCGCGGCGATATAGGGCACCAAAGTAACGTGGACCGACAGCGTATTCTCGCGCCCTTCCTCGTTCCGCAGCTGGCGGATCGCTTCGATGAAGGGCAGCGATTCGATATCGCCCACCGTGCCGCCGATCTCGCAGAGCACGAAATCGAGGTCGTCGGTCTCGGCGCGCGCGAAGGCCTTGATCGCGTCGGTGACGTGCGGGACGACCTGCACCGTCGCGCCCAGATAGTCGCCGCGGCGTTCCTTGGTGATGATCTGCTGATAGATGCGGCCCGAGGTGACGTTATCGCTCTGCCGCGCCGCGACGCCGGTAAAGCGCTCATAATGTCCAAGGTCGAGGTCGGTTTCGGCCCCGTCGTCGGTCACATAGACCTCGCCATGCTGGTAAGGCGACATCGTGCCGGGATCGACGTTGAGGTAGGGATCGAACTTCCGGATGCGAACACGATAGCCACGCGCCTGCAACAAGGCCGCGAGGCTAGCCGCCATCAAACCTTTGCCAAGCGAGGAGACCACGCCGCCGGTGATAAAAATGAACCGCGCCATGGGAGGAAAGACTTACTCAACAGGAGGGTGACGGCGCAAGCCGTCGAATCGCTTGCAGCGGAAAAAATTCCGCCGCCGCGCGTGCGAACCGGTGGCCGAAGCCGCCGGTTTATTTCTTGGCAGGTGCCTCGGCGGGTGCCGGAGCGCTCTGGCTGGCCGCCGCGGCGGCTGCCGCGAGCGGATCATCCGAGGCCGGAGCAGCCTCAGCCGGCGCATTCTGTGCCGGGCCGGTCAGTGACGAGGTCGGCGCACCGCTGCTCGGCTGGGCCGATTTCGACAGCGAGGTATCGATCGTCGAGCCGCCCGCGCCGCCCACCGACGCAAGCGCCGCGAGCAGGATCGACAGGCCGACGAACAGGCTGGCGAGCACGGTCGTCGCCCGGGTCAGGAAATCCGCCGCGCCGCGCGCCGACAGCAGGCCCGCAGGGCTGCCGCCAACGCCAAGACCACCACCTTCCGACTTCTGCATCAGGATGACGCCGATCATCGCCGCGGCAACGAGCGCCTGGACGACGAGCAGGAAGGTGAAAAGGCTGGACATCGAATTTTCCCGGACTTGCGCGACCCCACACGGACCACGCCCGCGGCGCACATAGAGATGAAGTGCCGGGGGTTCAACCCGTCTTCCATGATCCTCCCTGCGGCGCAGCCGTGGGGAGGTGGCAGCGCGGAGCGCTGACGGAGGGGCTTTGACACCGCCCCTCCACCATCCGCTAGGCGGACGGTCCCCCTCCCCACCGCTACGCGGCAGGGAGGATTTTATGCGTCAAAGCTCCGCAGCCGCCGCGATGATCGGCACGAACTTGCCCGCCGTCAGGCTCGCGCCGCCGACCAGCGCGCCGTCGACATCGCCCGCACCCAGCAGCTCGGCGGCATTCTCGGCATTCACCGACCCGCCATAGAGAATACGCATCGTACCGGCCGCATCGCCACCCGCCAGTTCGCTCAGCTTTACGCGGATCGCGCCGTGCATCGCCGCGACGTCGCCGACCGTCGGCACCAGCCCCGTCCCGATCGCCCAGATCGGCTCATAGGCGATGGCGAGCCGCGCCGGATCGAAGTCGGCGGGCAGCGATCCCGCGACCTGCGCCAGCACATAATCGATCGCGCCGCCCGATTCGCGGACCTCGCGCGGTTCGCCGACGCACAGGATCACCGACAGACCGGCAGCGAGCGCCGCTTCGGCCTTCGCCTTCACATCGGCGTCGCTCTCGGCGAAGCCTTCGCGGCGTTCGCTATGCCCGACGATCACCAGCGTCGCGCCGATATCGGCCAGCATCGCCGCCGCGACCGATCCGGTGAAAGCGCCGGACGCCGCGCTATGGCAATCCTGCCCGCCGACCGCCGCGCCGGGCGCCACCGCGATCATCGGCCCGATCAGCGTGAAAGGCGGGCAAAGCGCCACATCGACCGCCGGATGCGCTTTCGCCGCGCCGAAAATCGCCTGCGCCTCGCCCAGCGCGGCCGTCAGCCCGTTCATCTTCCAGTTGCCGACCACATATTTGCGCCGCGCCATGGCCCCGATCCTCCTGCCAACCTCTTTATGTCCTGCCCCTAGCGTCGGGCGGCGCCCCAATGCAAGCGCGCGCGGTTTCGCGCTTTCTCGCCTTGAAGCCTGCCCGCCTCCCGCCTAAAGCAGCGCCCAAACCGCGCCCGCAGGCGCCACGCCGAAAGTATAGTCGTTTCATGATCACGTCTCTCCGCCGTCTGTTCGGATCCACCCTCGGCAAGATCATCGCGCTCGGCTTCATCGCCCTGATCGGCGTGCTGTTCGCGCTCGGCGACGTCACCGGCAACGCCTCGTTCGGCGGCCTCGGCGGCGCCAATGTCGCCAAGGTCGGCAAGAGCCAGCTCGGCGTCGGCGAGCTTCGCGAACGCGTTCGCCTCGCGTACAATCAGGCGCGGCAACAGCAGCCGGGCCTCACCATGACGGCCTTCGTCGAATCGGGCGGGCTCGACCAGGCGCTGAACCAGATGATCGACGGGATCGCCTTCGAACAATTCGCGACCGAGCTCGGCTTCAGCGTCAGCAAGCGCCAGATCGATGGCCGTATCGCCGACATTCCCGCCTTTTCGGGCGTGTCGGGCAAGTTCGACCAGAAGACGTTCGAGAATTTCCTGCGCCAGCAGGGAATGACCGAGGCGCAGCTCCGCCGCGACATCAAGCAGCAGCTGCTGCTCGAACAGATCGGCGCGCCGATCGGCAACCTGCCGCGCATCGCGACGGGTATTGCCAGCCCCTATACCGCGCTGCTGCTCGAGCAGCGCAGCGGCCAGGCAACCTTCATTCCCGCCAGCATCTTCGCGCCCAAGAATGATCCGGGCGACGCCGCGCTGCAAAGCTTCCTTGCCCAGAACAAGTCGAAATTCACCGTCCCCGAACGGCGCGTACTGCAATATGCGCTGTTCGACCGCAGCGCCGTTCCGGTTCCCGCGGTCAGCGACGCCGAAATCGAAAAGGCATACAAGGCAAACGCCGCCCAATATGCCGCCAGCGAGACGCGCCGCTTTGCCCAGGTGATCGCCCCCGATCAGGCCACCGCCAACAGCATCGCGGCAAAGGCGCGCACCGGCACGCCGCTCGCCGCGGCCGCGCAGGCGTCGGGGCTTTCGGCCTCGACGACGGGCGAGCTCACTCTGTCGGCCTATGCGGCGACGACCAGCGACGCGATGGCCAAGACCGCCTTCGCCGCCAAGCGCGGCGACATTCTCGGCCCGACGCAGACCGGCCTTGGCTGGGCGGTCGCGCGTGTCGAGGCGGTGACCGCGAAGCCCGCGCGCAGCCTTGCCGACGCGACCCCCGAAATCCGTGCCGAACTCGCCAAGAACAAGGCGAACGAGGCCATGGTCGACTATTTCAACGCGGTGCAGGACGCCGTGAACAGCGGCGCCTCGATCGAGGAGATCGCCGCCGACCGCAAGCTGAAGGTCGAGGAGACCCCCGCCCTTCTCCCCAGCGGCCGCGCGCCCAAGGTGCCCGGCTTCGCGCTCGCGCCCGAACTCGCGCCGATGGTCAGCGGCGCCTTCCAGGGCAGCGGAGAAGGCGAAAGCCAGATCGCCACGCTGGTCGAGAACGAGAAATTCGCTGTCTATTCGGTGAAATCGATCGTCGCGGCCGCACCGCCGCCCTTTGCCGAAATCCGCCCCGCCCTGCTCGAGGAATGGCGCTTCGCCGAGGGGCAGAAGGTTGCCCGCGACAAGGCGCGCGCCATCGTCAAGGCGGTCGAGGGCGGCAAGAGCCTCGCCGAGGCCGCGCGCGCCGCCGGCCCGAACATCGGCAACGTCCAGACGATCGGCGGCCGCCGCTCCGAACTCGGCCGCGACGGCAAGGGCGTTCCGCCCGAACTCGCGCTGCTCTTCTCGATGGCGAAGAACAGCGTCAAGACTCTCGAAATCCCGGGTAACCGCGGCTGGATGGTCATCGCGCTCGACAAGGTCGACCGTCCCGACCCCAAGTCGATCGAGCCTGCGCGCGTCGCCGCGCTCGCGCAGCCGCTCGCCTCGGCCTTCGGCAACGAGCTGGTCGAGCAACTCGCCGCCGAGGCGAAGCGCCGTGTCGGGGTGACGATCAACAAGGATCTGGTCGATCAGCTCCGCAAAGAGCTGACCGGCGCCGCGCCGGTCGGCGAATAAGCGCGGGCGTGGCGGTCGAGGGCAGAGCCGCGGCGCTCGAGGCGCTGGCGCAGGGGCGCGGCGCGGTCGTGTGGCAGCGGCTGATCGCCGACGTCGAGACCCCGGTTTCGGCCGCGCTCAAGCTCATCGAGCCCGGACGCGGCGACTGGGTGCTCGAATCGGTCGAAAGCGGCGAGACGCGCGGCCGGTACAGCCTGATCGGGCTCGACCCCGACCTGCTCTTCGAGGTCACCGGCGACGCCGCGCGCATCAACCGCAACTGGCGCCGCGACCGCACCGCGTTCCAGCCGCTCGATGAGGGCGCGTTGCAGGCGTTGCGCGACCTCGTCGCCGAATGCCGCTTCGACGTACCGGACGCACTGCCCAAGGCGCTTGCCACGCTCGTCGGCTTCTTTGCCTACGAAACGATCGGCCTCGTCGAGCGTATTCCGCGCGCGCCGGGCGCGGGCCTCGGCCTGCCCGACATGGTGTTCATGCGCCCGACGGTGATCCTCGTCTTCGATCGCCTCGCCGACGAGCTCTTCCTGATCGCGCCGATCTGGCCCGATCCCGAAGGCGCCATCGACCGGATGATCGAAGCGGCGCAGGACCGGCTCGACGATGTCGCCGCGCGCCTGTCGAGCGCGAGCGCGCACGCCGACCGCGCCACCACCGACGCCCTGCCCGCCGACATCGCTGCGAACCCCGCAACCAGCCCGGCCGACTTTGCGAAGATGGTCGCCGCGGCCAAGGAATATATCGCCGCGGGCGACATCTTTCAGGTCGTCCTCTCGCAGCGCTTCTCGACCCCGTTCGACCTGCCGCCCTTCGACCTCTATCGCGCGCTTCGTCGCATCAACCCCTCGCCCTTCCTCTATTTCCTCGACCTGCCCGGCTTCGCGATCATCGGCTCGTCTCCCGAGATCCTTGTCCGGGTCCGCGACGGCGAGATCACGATCCGGCCCATCGCCGGTACGCGCCCGCGCGGTCGCACGAGCGCCGAGGACGCCGAAAATCGCGAAAGCCTGCTCGCCGACCCCAAGGAGCGCGCCGAGCATCTGATGCTGCTCGACCTCGGCCGCAACGACGTCGGCCGCGCGGCGGTGGGCGGCAGCGTGACCGTCACCGACAGCTACACGGTCGAATTCTACAGCCACGTCATGCACATCGTCTCGAACGTCATCGGCCGCATCGCGCCCGACAAGGACGCGATCGACGCGCTGTTCGCGGGCTTCCCCGCCGGCACCGTCAGCGGCGCGCCGAAAGTGCGCGCGTGCCAGATCATCGCCGAACTCGAAGCCGATGCGCGCGGGCCTTACGCGGGCGGCGTCGGCTATTTCGCGCCCGACGGCAATATGGACAGCTGCATCGTCCTCAGGACCGCGATCGTGAAGGACGGCGAAATGCACGTCCAGGCGGGCGCCGGCATCGTCGCCGACAGCGACCCCGCCTATGAACAACGCGAGTGCGAGGCCAAGGCCGGCGCGCTCTTCGCCGCCGCACGCGAGGCGGTGCGGCTGGCGGGCGCACCGGGTTACGGGCAATAGCCGATCACGCCGGGTGGGTGCGCCCTTTCAGTCGTCCTGCCCCACTTCATTCCATTTCTAAAACCCGCTAGCGTTTCTCCATGCGCAAACACCTCGCCCCGCTCGCCCTGCTGCTCGCCAGCATCGCCCCCGCTCAGGCCCAGACCGTCGAAGGCGCCGTCGAGGGCGACGCGATCCTCAAGGATTTCACCTTCGGCACCGGCGAAAAACTGCCTGAAATCAGGATGCACTATACGACGCTCGGGACCCCGCAGCGCGACAAGAAGGGCAATGTCACCAACGCCGTGATGATCCTCCACGGCACCGGCGGCACCGGCAAGCAATTCTTCCAGCCGCAATTCGCAAACGAGCTCTTCGGCCCCGGCCAATTGCTCGACACCGGCAAATATTATGTCATCCTGCCCGACAATCTCGGCCACGGCGGCTCGTCGAAGCCCAGCGACGGCCTCCGGATGCGGTTCCCCAAATATGATTATGACGACATGGTCGCCGCGCAATATCGGATGCTGACCGAAAAGCTCGGCGTGAAGAAGCTCAAGCTCATCCTCGGCACCTCGATGGGCTGTATGCACGCCTTCGTCTGGGGCGAAACGCATCCGGGCTTCGCCGAACGCCTCGCGCCCTTTGCCTGCCAGCCGGTCGAGATCGCGGGCGAGAACCGCATGTGGCGCACGCTGACGATCGACGCGATCAAGGCCGATCCGCTGTGGAAGGACGGCAACTACACCGACCCGCCGCTCGGCGGCCTGCGCACCGCCGCCTCGCTCACGATGATCGCAGGCGCAAACCCCTATGCGCTGCAGGCGCAATATCCGACCCGCGTCGCGGCGGAAAAATACAAGGACGAGGCCTTCGCACGCACCTTCGCACGCAACGATGCGAACGACACGATCTATCAGCTTGATTCGTCGCGCAATTACAATCCGTGGCCGAACCTCGAAAAGATCACCGTGCCGGTGCTCTGGCTCAACTCGGCGGACGATTTCATCAACCCGCCGGGCTTTTCCTACCCCGAAGAGGGTGTGAAGCGGATGCCCCGCGCGCGCTACATCCTGATCCCCGCGAGCGCCGAGACGAAGGGCCACGGCACCCACACTTGGGCGAAATTCTGGAAGGACGATCTGGCGAAACTGATGGCGGAGTAATCGATCCTCCCCGTGGCGAAGCCTTGCGGAGGGGGAGTGCAGGGAGTGGCGGAGGGGCGCGACCTCGCGCCATAGCCTCTGCCTCAGCGCTGCGGGCTGCCACCTCCCAACCACATCTCGCGCGCTGCAAAGGACATATTGCTTCACTCGGCGTCGTTGACCCATTAGGGCCACCCCATGATCCTCGTCATCGACAATTATGACAGCTTCACCTTCAACCTCGTTCATTATCTGATCGAGCTGGGGGCCGAGGTGCGCGTCGAGCGCAACGACGCGCTGACCGCCGCCGAGGCACTGGCGACGGGGGCCTCGGCCTTCCTCATCTCGCCCGGCCCCTGCACCCCGAACGAGGCCGGCGTCAGCCTCGACCTCGTCGCCGCCTGCGCCGAAGCGAACAAGCCGCTCCTCGGCGTCTGCCTCGGCCATCAGGCGATCGGCCAGCATTTCGGGGGGATCGTCCAGCGCGGCCACCTGATGCACGGCAAGACCTCGCCCGTGTGCCACGACGGCACCGGCCTGTTCACCGACCTGCCTTCGCCGCTCACCGCGACGCGCTATCACAGCCTCGAGGTCGTCGACATTCCCACGTGCCTCGCGATCAACGCGACCAGCGACGACGGCGCGGTGATGGGCTTCCGCCACGCCGAGCTGCCGATCCATGGCGTGCAATTCCACCCCGAAAGCATCGCGACCGAGCATGGCCATGCGATGCTCGCGAACTTCCTGGCGCTTGCGGGACTGCCGGTGACGGCGCGGCAGGCGGCATGAGCCGTTTCGGTCCGCTTCCCGATCCCGCCGAACTGCTCGATCATGACGAAGCCGCGGACGCTTTCGCCGCCATTCTCGACGGCACCGCCAGCGACGAGGCGATCACCGAATTCCTGATCGCGCTGGCCGAGCGCGGCGAAACGATGGTCGAAATCGCCGCCGCGGCGCAGGCGATGCGCGACCGGATGATCCCGATCGATGCGCCAGCCGGGGCGATCGACGTCTGCGGCACCGGCGGTGACGGGCACCATACGCTCAACGTCTCGACGGCGGTCGCCATCGTCGTCGCGGCGTGCGAAGTTCCTGTGGCAAAGCATGGAAATCGTGCCGCTTCCTCCAAATCGGGTGCCGCCGACACGCTCGAAGCGCTCGGCCTCGACATGGAACGCGCGGCGCAGATGGCCGAAGCGCAGCTCGCCGACCTCGGCATCTGCTTCCTGTTCGCCGCGCACCACCATCCAGCGATGAAGCACATCATGCCGATCCGCAGGGCGATCGGCCGCCGCACCATCTTCAACCTGATGGGCCCGCTCGCCAACCCCGCGCGCGTCACCCGCCAGCTCGTCGGCATCGCGCGCCCTGCCTATGTCCCCGTCTATGCCGAGGCGCTGCACCGGCTGGGCACGGACCATTCGCGGGTGATTTCGGGCGACGAAGGGCTCGACGAACTTTCGCTCGCCGGCGGCAACGAGGTTGCGATCGTCACGCGCGGGAATGTCCGTATGCAGCGAAGCGTCGCCGCTGACGCGGGGCTTCCGACCCATCCCATTTCGGCGATCCGTGGCGGCGATGCGCGAGAAAACGCCCGCGCGCTGCGCAGCCTCCTGCAGGGCGAACGGAACGCCTATCGCGACGCCGTGCTCTACAATGCCGCCGAAGCGCTCATCGTCGCCGGAGCGGTCGAAAACCGCATCGACGGGGTCGAGGAAGCCGCCGAGGCCATCGACAAGGGGCTTGCCAACGCGCTCCTCAATTGCTGGATCGCCTATAAATGAACCAACCCTATCTCGTCATTGCGAGCGAAGCGAAGCAATCCAGAGCGGCTTGCGTCCACTCCGGATTGCCGCGGGCCTTTGGCCTTCGCAATGACGGAAAGAAGGAACAAATGCGGTGAACAAGCTCACCGAAATCCTCGCGACCAAGGCCGAAGAAGTCGCGGCCCGGCGGCAGGCCTACTCAATCGCCGATCTCGACCGTGTCGACGCCGGCGCTCCGCGCGGCTTTCAAGCCGCCCTGCAGGCAAAGATCGACGCCGGGGGCTATGCCCTGATTGCGGAAATCAAGAAAGCATCGCCTTCCAAGGGATTGATTCGCAAAGACTTCAATCCCGCCGACCATGCCCGCGCCTACGCCGCCGGAGGCGCGGCCTGCCTCTCGGTGCTGACCGATGCCCTCTATTTTCAGGGCCACGAGGAATTCCTGATCGCCGCGCGCACCGCGTGCGATCTGCCCGTCCTCCGCAAGGATTTCATGATCGACCCCTGGCAGGTCGCCGAAGCGCGCTCGATCGGCGCCGATGCGATCCTGATCATCGTCGCGGCACTGGGTGACGGCGCCATGCGCGAGATCGAGGCCGCCGCGTTCGAGCGCGGCATGGACGTGCTCGTCGAAGTCCACGACGAGGCCGAACTCGACCGCGCGCTGACGCAGCTCGAATCGCGCCTGATCGGCGTCAACAACCGCGACCTGCGCACCTTCGAGACCGACCTCGCCGTCACCGAACGCCTCGCGACGCTGGTGCCTGCAGGGACGTTGCTCGTCGGCGAAAGCGGTATCGCAAGCCACGCCGACTGCGAGCGGCTCGCCCGCAGCGGGGTGCGCACCTTCCTCGTCGGTGAAAGCCTGATGCGCCAGGACGACGTCACCACGGCGACAAGGGCATTGCTGGAGGGCTGACATTGGAGTCCGCTTTGGGGTGGGAGCGGCCCTTCAAATCCTCCCCGCAAGCGGGGAGGATATTATGGCCGCAACCGGTCGCCTCCTCCCATTCCCCTTGCCTTTCCGGCCCCGCCTTGCTTCGCTCCCCGCGATGAAACCCAAACCGACTCATCTCGACGACACCGGCACCGCGCATATGGTCGACGTCGGGGCGAAGCCCGCCACCGGGCGGCGCGCCGTCGCGGGCGGCCGGATCACGATGTCAGCCGATGCGCTCGACGCGATCCGCAGCGGCAACGCGCCCAAGGGCGACGTCCTCTCGACCGCGCGCATCGCCGGCATCATGGCCGCAAAGCGCACCGCCGACCTGATCCCGCTCTGCCACCCGCTTGCGCTCACCCACGTGTCGGTCGAGTTCGCATGGGAAAGCACCGGCATCGCCGTGCGCGCCACCGCCGCCACGACCGGTCCGACCGGCGTCGAGATGGAGGCGCTCACGGCGGCATCGGTCGCGCTCCTGACGCTCTACGACATGGCGAAGGCGCTCGACCGCGCGATGATCCTCGGCGATATCCGCCTGCTCGAAAAGAGCGGCGGTCGCTCGGGCGAGTGGCGCGCCGAATGAGCGGCCTGCTCGCGGTCGAGGAAGCGCAGGCCCGACTGCTGGTCCTGCGACGGCCGCTCGGTAGCGAGAATGTCATATTTTCCCAGTCGCTTGGACGATATCTCTCGCAGGACATCCTCGCCCAGCGGGACCAGCCTTCGGCCGACCTGTCGGCGATGGACGGCTACGCGATCCGCGCCGCCGACCTTCCCGGCCCGTGGGCGGTAACCGGCGAAATCGCCGCGGGGCGCGTCCCGTCCCAGCGTGTCGGTGCCGGCGAGGCGATGCGCATCTTTACCGGCGCGATGCTGCCCGAGGGCGCCGACACGATCGTGATCCAGGAGGATACCATTGCCGAGGGCACGCATTTGCGCCTCGCCACCGCGGACGATATCCGGCCGGGCCAGCACGTCCGGTCGCGCGCGAGCGACTTTCGGGCGGGCGCGCGCCTGGTCGCCGCCGGAACCCGCGTCACCCCCGGCATCATTGCCGCGGCGATCATGAGTGGCGCCGCGCAGTTGACGGCAGGCACCCGCCCGCGCGTCGCGATCCTGACCACCGGCGACGAGCTCGTCCAGCCGGGCCATGCGCTCGCGCCCGGCCAGATCCCCGACAGCAACGGCACGATGCTCGCGGCGATGCTCGGGATCGAGCCCGCAAATGTCTCGTTACCGATGCACATTCGCGATGACCGGCTGATGATATCGCGTGTTCTCAAGGATCTGGCGCGACGTCACGACGTCATCGTCACCGTCGGCGGCGCGTCGGTCGGCGATCATGATCATGTCCGTGGCGCGCTTGAGGATGCTGGCGGCTCGGTCGATTTCTGGAAGATCGCGATGCGCCCGGGCAAGCCGCTGCTCGCCGGCCGGATCGGCGACACCATATTGCTCGGCCTGCCGGGCAACCCCTCGTCCGCCTTCGTCACGGCGACGCTGTTCCTCCTCCCTCTGGTTCGCCACCTCGCCGGGGCGCGCGTGCCGCTGCCCGAGGTTCGGCGCGCCTCGCTGGCCGCCGCGCTCGGCCCCGGCGGCAAACGGCGCGACTATCTCCGCGCGCGGCTGGAGGGCGGCCTGCTCTCGGTCTTCGACGGACAGGATAGCGGCCGCACGCTGCCGCTCGCCGAAGCGAACGCGCTGGCGATCCGCGACATCGCTGCACCGGCTCGCACGGTCGGCGAACAGGCGGACTATATCGCTATCGCTTGACAAGTTCCGATTTGTTCCACTATCGTTCTCTCTATGTCCGAAACTGACATCATGGAGAACAAGCGATGTTGACCGCGAAGCAGCACGAACTGCTCCACTTCATCCAGCAGCGCCTTGACGCGAGCGGCATTTCGCCGTCTTTCGAGGAAATGAAGGAAGCGCTGGGTCTGAAGTCGAAATCGGGTATCCATCGCCTGATAAGCGCTTTGGAAGAAAGGGGTTTTCTCCGCCGCCTGCCCAACCGCGCCCGCGCGCTCGAGGTATTGAAGGTTCCCGAGGCGGCGAAGTCGCAGGTGCGCAACGATAATGTTGTTCCGCTCCGCAAGCCCGCCCCTTCGCTCAAGCCTATCGCCGCGAACGACATCATCGAGGTGCCGCTGCATGGAAAGATCGCGGCCGGCGTCCCGATCGAGGCGTTCGAGGATCACAACCAGCTCGCGGTTCCCGCCGCGCTGCTCGGCGCCGGCGAACATTATGCGCTCGAGGTTTCGGGCGATTCGATGGTCGAGGCGGGGATTTTCGACGGCGACTATGCGCTGATCCAGAAGGTCAGCACCGCTCGCGAGGGCGATATCGTCGTCGCGCTCGTCGACGGACAGGATGCGACGCTCAAATATTTCCGCCGCGAAGGCAAGATGATCCGGCTCGATCCGGCAAACAGTTCTTACGAACCCCAGCGTTATGAGGCCGGCCGCGTCATCGTGCAAGGGCGGCTTTCGGGACTGCTTCGTCGTTACCACTGACCTGCGGCGCATTGCGCCACGGATGGCCGTCGCCCGCCGTCAGCGCGGCGACGGCCTTCGGCTTTTCGCCAAGGTAGATGGCAAGCCCGCCGCTTTCCGCCAGGCTGTCGCGGTCGATCGTCAGCCAGCGCCCGACGCATTCGCGCGGTAGCCAACGGTCGCTGATCACCACATCGGCGGCGGCACAGGCGGGCGCCATCACGCTTCCCTCGATCCGGTCGCGGCCGCGCGAGGCGAGGATGATGCGCCCTCCCTGGATCCAGCGGCAGAAATCGACATTGCACTCGACATGGTCGAGCGCGGCGAGCGCGCCCAGTGGAGCATCGCTGCCGCCCGCTTCGTTCATCGTGTCGCGAACGAAATCGCCGGCGCGGTCGCGCAGCAGCGCATAACCGCCGCCGGGGACGGCAGCGGCGATGTTGCGGCCATCGGCGGTGACCAGCAGATCGGGGCGCGGCTGCTGGGCAAGCACCGCCATGCCAGCGAGCAGCGGCGCGAGCCCCCACCAGCGCCATGATCGCTGCCAGACGAGAATCCACAACCCGCCCGCCACCGCCAGCGCGAAGGCCCATGGGGGAAACCGCGGCAATGTCGCGACCGCACCCGGCGCGTCGGCGACATGATGCGCGAGCGCGATCAGCAGTCGCAGCGCCTGCTCGGCAATCCACCAGAAGGGCGCCCCCAGCCCCGCACTGTCGAACAGCAGTGCGAGCGCCTCGAACGGCATGACAACGAAGGTCGTCAGCGGAATCGCGACGACATTGGCCAGCGCGCCGTAAAGCCCGGCTTTGTGGAAATGGAACAGCGCGATCGGCGCCAGCGCGACCTCGACCACCAGCCCGGTGACGAGCAGCCCGGCGATCCCGCGCCCCCAACGTCGCACCAGCCCCTCGTCGCGGCGCGCCATGAAGCGCTGCATGACGGGGCTTTCGTGCAGTACGACGATCGCCGTCACCGCCGCGAAGCTCAGCTGGAAGCTCGGCCCGACGAGCGACTCGGGCCGCCAGACGAGCACGAGCAGAGCCCCCGCCGCGACCAACCGCAACGTCAGCGCCTCGCGCCCCATCAGCAAGGCGACAAGCACCAGCAGCGCCGCGATCAGCGATCGCAACGTCGGCACCTCGGCGCCCGCGAGCCAGGTATAGCCCGCCCCCGCCAGCGCCCCGGCCGCCGCCGCAAGCGGCAGCACATATCCGCCCAGCGCCAGGCGCGGGCTCAGCGCGAGCAGCCGCCGCGCAAACAGCATCGCAAATCCGATCACCGCGGTGACATGCAACCCGCTGATCGATAGCAGGTGCGCCAGCCCGCTTCGTCGCATCGCCTCTTCATCCTCGGCGGAGATCGCCCCCCGGTCGCCGGTGACGAGCGCCGCCGCAATGCCGCCCGGCGAACCCTCGATCTGGCGGTGGATATGTTCGCTCAGCCGGGCACGCAGCGGTTGTCCGCCCTGCCCGGCGTCCGGAGCGCGCGAAATATCGCCCAATACCGTCCCCACCGCACCGATCCGGTCGAACCACGCCCGCTGCGCAAAATCATAGCTTCCGGGCAGGCTTGCGGCCGGGGGCGGCATCAACCGCGCGCGCAGCCCGACCCGTTCGCCCGGCACGATCGTGCTGCCCGCCTGGTCGCGCAGCGTGACGCGGACCCGCGGCGGCAGGTCGTCGCGTCCGCGCGGGCGCAGGATCAGCCGCGTCTCGCCCTTCGCCGGCAGCGGCTCGACGGCCTCGACCTCGGCTGAAAAGGCCGTCGTCGCGGGCTGCGCCAGCACCGGCGCGCCGACCCATGTCGCGCGCGCCCATATCAGCAGCACCCCGATGGCCGTCATGCCGCAGCCCGCCACGACCATGCGGCCGATCCGGCTCGACCATCCGATGAGCAACCCCGCCAGGCCGCCGCTCGCAAGCAGGAACAGCAAGCCGATCCAGTGCGCCGCCGCAGGCAAGGCGAACCATGCCGCGATGCCCGTGCCGAGCGCCACGGGCAGCCACAACCCCGTCCGTTCCCGCTCGCTGTCGAGTCGCGCTTCGATGCGGTTCAAAACGCGGCGCAGCGGCGCCGCAAAGCGCAGGCCAATGGGCGTTTGAAGCCGCCTTGTCGCCATGCTAGGGGCTGCCCCGACCTCCGACCCTCAAGGGCGGCAGAATGAAAGAAAGAGGCCAAGGTGGCAACCGAAACCCCAACCGATCTGGCAGAAGCGACCGGCGCAGACGTCGTGACACGCTTCGCCCCCTCCCCGACCGGCTATCTCCATATCGGCGGCGCGCGCACCGCGCTGTTCAACTGGCTGTTCGCGCGGCACCACGGCGGCAAATTCCTGCTCCGTATCGAGGATACCGACCGCGCACGCTCGACCGATGCGGCGATCGACGCGATCCTCGACGGGATGCAATGGCTCGACCTCGATTGGGACGGCGAGACCGTCTATCAATTCGCGCGCGCGCCGCGCCATGCCGAGGTCGCCCGCGAACTGCTTGCGAAGGGCGAGGCTTATCGCTGCTATCTGACGCAGGACGAACTCGCCGCGATGCGCGCCGAGGCGCAGGAGAAGCGCATTCCCTTTCGTGTCCGCAGCCCCTGGCGCGACCGCGACGACGGCGATCCGGCGATCCCCCACGTCATCCGCCTGAAGGCGCCGCAGGACGGTGAGGTGACGATCCACGACCGCGTGCAGGGCGCGGTCACCGTCCAGAATGCCGAGCTCGACGACTTCATCCTGCTCCGCAGCGACGGTACGCCGACCTATATGCTCAGCGTCGTCGTCGATGACAATGACATGGGGATCACCCACGTCATCCGCGGCGACGATCATCTCAATAATGCCTTCCGCCAGCTCGCGCTGATCCGCGCGATGAACTGGCGCCAGCCCGTTTACGCCCATGTGCCGCTGATCCACGGCGCCGACGGCGCGAAGCTGTCGAAACGCCACGGCGCGCTCGGCGTCGACGCCTATCGCGACGAGCTTGGCTATCTGCCCGAGGCGATCAGCAACTATCTTCTCCGCCTCGGCTGGGGGCATGGCGATGCCGAGATCATCAGCCGCGCGCAGGCGGTCGAATGGTTCGACCTCGCCCATGTCGGCCGCTCGCCGTCGCGTTTCGACTTCAAGAAGCTCGAAAATCTCAACGGCCACTATATCCGCGAAGCCGATGATGCCCGCCTCGCCGGCCTTGTTGCGCCGCGGGTCGAAACGCTCGTCGGCCGCGCGCTCGGCGACGCCGATCGTGCCCTGCTCACCCGCGCGATGGAATCGTTGAAGCCGCGCGCCAGGACCCTCGACGAAATCGCCGAAGGCGCGCTTTTCCTCTTTGAAACCCTGCCGCTGGCGGTGGACGATAAGGCGGCACAGGTGCTAAGGGATGCACCGGAGGGAGTGCTCGCCAGCGTCACCGAAAAGCTGCGGAGCCTGAACGACTGGACTGGCGAAGCGATCGAAGCCGCGGTTCGCGAGACGAGCGAATCGGCGGGACTCGGGCTAGGCAAGCTGGCCCAGCCGCTGCGCGCTGCGCTGACCGGGCGCACGGTGTCGCCCGGGATTTTCGACGTGTTGCTGCTGCTCGGCCGTGACGCGAGCCTGGCGCGACTTGACGCAGCGCACAATTATCCGGCAGGGGCGTAACGCAACGTCTCCCGCCCTATCAACAGGGGAAGAAAATGACCGATACTGCAAAGATCACCCTGGGCGACACCATTGTCGAGAATCCCGTGCTCAAGGGCACGGTCGGCCCCGATGTCGTCGATATCCGCAAATTCTACGCCCAGACCGGCGCCTTCACCTATGATCCGGGCTTCACCTCGACCGCGAGTTGCGAATCGCAGATCACCTACATCGACGGCGACGAGGGCGTGCTCCTCCACCGCGGCTATGCGATCGGCGACCTCGCCGAAAATTCCAGCTTCATGGAAGTCTGCTATCTGCTGCTCAACGGCGAATTGCCGAATGCGCAGGAACTGGCCGATTTCGACAATACGATCACGCGCCACACGATGCTGCACGAACAGCTCGCGACCTTCTATCGCGGCTTCCGTCGCGACGCGCATCCGATGGCCGTCATGTGCGGCGTGGTTGGCGCGCTCTCGGCCTTCTATCACGACTCGACCGAGATTCACGACCCGCACCAGCGCATGGTCGCCAGCCACCGGCTGATCGCGAAGATGCCGACGATCGCGGCAATGGCGTATAAATATTCGATCGGTCAGCCCTTCGTCTATCCGCGCAACGACCTCAGCTACACCGGCAATTTCCTGCGCATGACCTTCGGCGTACCCGCCGAGGAATATGAGGTGGTTCCCGCCGTCCAGCGGGCGCTCGACCGCATCTTCATCCTTCATGCCGATCACGAACAGAATGCGTCGACCTCGACCGTCCGCCTCGCGGGCTCGTCGGGCGCCAATCCCTTCGCGTGCATCGCGGCGGGCATCGCCTGCCTGTGGGGCCCCGCGCACGGCGGCGCGAACGAGGCGGCGCTCAACATGCTGCGCGAAATCGGCCGTCCGGAACGCATTCCCGAATATATCGCGCGCGCGAAGGACAAGGATGATCCGTTCCGCCTGATGGGCTTCGGTCACCGCGTGTACAAAAACTATGACCCGCGCGCGACCGTGATGCAAAAGACGGTGCGCGAGGTGTTCGACGCGCTCAAGGTCAACGACCCGGTGTTCGAGGTCGCGCTGCAGCTCGAGGAAATGGCGCTCAACGACAGCTATTTCGTCGAAAAGAAGCTGTTCCCGAACGTCGACTTCTATTCGGGCGTGATCCTCTCGGCGATCGGCTTCCCCACGACAATGTTTACCGCGCTGTTCGCGCTCGCCCGCACCGTCGGCTGGGTCGCGCAGTGGAACGAAATGATCTCGGACCCCGCGCAGAAGATCGGCCGTCCGCGCCAGCTCTACACCGGCCCGACGCACCGTCCGTATGTGCCGGTCGACCAGCGCTAAGCGCGGTCAGGTCAACGACAATGGCAAAGGGGGCCGTTTTGCGCCCCCCTTTTTCGTGGACAGACAGCGGACAACGGGCGGTCACGGCCGTCAGCCGAGCTTTCTCATGCCGGACCTGATCCGGCGCCCATAAGGCTAGTTCGCCTTATGCTTGCGGAAGATGTCGGCGAGCATCCGGAACTCGTCGGCGCGCGGGCTGCCCTTGCGCCAGACGAGCGCGATGGTGCGCCAGTCGTGGTCCGAATCGAGCGGGCGCGTGTCGATGTCGGTGTGATCGAGGATCCCCGCCTCGATCGCCATCTGTGGCAGCATCGTGATGCCAAGGCCGTTGTCGACCATCTGGACGAGGGTGTGGAGCGATGTGCCCATCATGCGCGCGCCGGCGCGCAGTTCGGGGCGGTTGCAAGCCGCAAGCGCGTGATCCTTCAGGCAATGGCCGTCCTCGAGCATCAGCATCTGCGCGGGGTCGAGCTGGTCGGCGCTGACCATCGCGGGGAGTTCCTCGGCCCGGTCGCCCGGGAAGGCGACGAACAGCGCGTCGTCGAACAATGTCTCGCTCTCGACGTCGCCGCACGCATAGGGGAGCGCGAGGAGGACGCAATCGACCATGCCGTGGTGGAGCGACTCGCACGCCTGCGCGCTCGGCTCCTCGCGGAGAAACAGCTTGAGCGACGGGCGTTCCTTGCGCAGGCGCGGAAGCAGGCCGGGAAGCAGAAAGGGCGCGATCGTGGGGATCACGCTCATGCGGAGCTCGCCGACGAGCGGGGCAGCGGCGGCGGCCGCCATATCGGCCAATTCCTCGGCCTCGCGCAGCACACGATGCGCCTTGTCGACGATCGCGTTGCCAAGCGTGGTGAAGCGGACGACGCGGCGGGTGCGTTCGACCAGCGTCTGGCCGAGCAGCGTCTCAAGCTCGCGAATCCCCGCCGACAGCGTCGACTGCGTCACGTTGCACGCGTCGGCGGCACGTCCGAAATGGCCGTGCTCATGGAGCGCGACGAGATATTGCATCTGCTTCAGCGAAGGGAGGTAATTGTGCATTGATCGGATATAGCCATGGATTTTTCATTTTTGAACAGTTTGCTCGATATATATATTCGCGACCATATTGGTGGCGTTTTCCGCTGGCGCGCGACGTCCTGTGCTAGCTAAGTCGCAGGACGGAGGGCTTTATGGCGGTTTCGCGATTCCTGATCGGCGGCATGGCCAGCGCGCTGTTGCTGACCGGCGGGCTATTCCTGTGGAAGGGCTACAGCCAGATCGCCGAGGACGAGGTGCTGCCCGAACCGCCGCCGGCCTTGCCCGCGATCCCGGTCGCGGGAGCCGGCGCGCCGAAGCGCGGACCGGCGCCGCCCGAACTGCCCGCCGCCAAAGAAGCGTCGCGCGAGGAGCGGCGCTTCAACCGCTTCGATCGCGACCGGAACAACCGCATCAGTCGGGTCGAGCTGATGTCGTCGCGCACGGCGGGATTTCGCAAGCTCGACAAGGATGGCAACAATCTGCTGACCTTCGAAGAATGGGCGGCGGCGACGGGCGAGCGCTTCGCGGGGGCCGATGCCGACAAGTCGGGCGACCTGACCCGCGCCGAGTTCGCAACGACCGCGCCGAAGCGGGCCGTAAAGGCGAAGTGCAGCTGCTGAGAAAATAGGGCTCGGGCGCAGTGTCCGGAAACGACCGAAAGCTGCCCTATCCATCATCGTCACCCCGGACTTGATCCGGGGTCCATGACTTCAGCGCTGCGGTGGATCCCGGATCAAGTCCGGGATGACGAATGACAGCATACCGCCGATTTCTGCCATAAGATCCTCCCCATCGACTTGCGATGGGGAGCGGGAGTGCAGGGTTGGATTGCCCCCGGCAATACCAGTCCAGTCCGGGGGACTGGACGACCCAGCACTCCGCGAAGCGGTGGTGGAGGGGCCGCGAGCGTTAGCGAGCGCTGCGCGCTCGGCCCCTCCGTCAGCCCTTCGAGCTGCCACCTCCCCATCGCAAGTCGATGGGGAGGACCATAACGACAGCGCCCCACCCCAAAGCCGCCATTCCGCCGTCTCAGCCACCGCGGCCCGCGCCTAGGCCGCAACGCCGTCCGCGACCTTCATCCACTCTGCCAGCGCCTGGCCCGCGCGCCGGGTGTAGCCGAGTTTCCGGTCTTTCTTGCGGACATCCTCGGCGAGAGGCGGGAAAAGACCGAAATTGACGTTCATCGGCTGGTAGGATGCGGCGTCGGCGCCGCCGGTGATGTGGCAGAGGAGCGCGCCGAGCGCGGTTTCGGGCGGCGGTGGCGGGAGGCTGCGGCCGCCAAGCTCGGCGATGGCGAAGCGTGCGGCGATGAGGCCGATCGCCGCGCTTTCGACATAGCCTTCGCAGCCGGTAATCTGCCCGGCAAAACGGATGTGCGGCGCCGATTTGAGACGAAGCTGGCCGTCGAGCAATTCGGGCGAGCGGATGAAACTGTTGCGGTGCAGGCCGCCGAGGCGCGCGAACTCCGCCTTCTCCAGACCGGGGATGGTTCGGAACAGCTCGACCTGCGCGGCGTGCTTGAGCTTGGTCTGGAAGCCGACCATGTTCCAGAGCGTACCGAGCGCATTGTCCTGGCGAAGCTGGACGACCGCGTAGGGCCAGCGCCCGGTGCGCGGATTATCGAGGCCGACGCCCTTCATCGGGCCGAAGCGCAGGGTTTCGACGCCGCGTTCGGCCATGACCTCGATCGGCATACAGCCGTCGAAATAGGGCGTGTCCTTCTCCCAATCCTTGAAGTCGGTCTTGTCGCCGTCGATCAGCCCCTGGACGAAGGCGTGATACTGGTCCTTGTCCATCGGGCAGTTGATATAGTCCTTGCCGTCGCCGATCGGCCCGACCTTGTCCCAGCGGCTCGCCATCCAGGCGATGTCCATGTCGATGCTGTCGCGATAGACGATCGGCGCGATCGCATCGAAAAAAGCGAGTGCGTCCTTGCCGGTCGCGGCGCCGATGCTCTCCGCAAGGCCGGCCGCGGTGAGCGGGCCGGTCGCGACGATCGCCAGGCCTTCGGACGGCAGCGTGTCGATGCGCTCGCGAACGATGGAGACGTTCGGATGCTCGGCCAGCGCCTTGGTCACGCCGCCCGAGAAAAGGTCGCGGTCGACGGCGAGCGCGGAGCCCGCGGGCACTTTGGTCGCGTCGGCCTCGCGCATGATGATCGAGCCGAGCGTGCGCATCTCGCGGTGGAGCAGGCCGACGGCATTGCTGTCGCCGTCGTCGCTGCGGAAGCTGTTCGAGCACACCATCTCGGCGAGCGCGTCGCCCTGATGCGCCGGGGTCATGTCACCGCCGCCGCGCATTTCGGACAGGCGCACCCGGTATCCCGCCCCGGCGAGCTGCCAGGCCGCTTCGGACCCCGCGAGGCCGCCGCCGATGATGTGAATGTCGTGAGCCATTTACCATATCCGTTGACTTGCATGGGGTGCGCCGCGCGCATTGTTTGACTTGCGCTGCGTTCGCCGCGCACTAGGCCGGTTGCGGACAAGATGAAAGGGGCGGTCGATGGGTGAAGCGGATTGGGATCGGGCGCGATGGCTTTGGTGGCTGGCGCTGTTGGGCGGGATCAGCTTCTTCGCCGCAGTGTTCCAGCGGCTCGATGGACCGGCGATCTGGGCGTGGAAGACGAGCGGGGTCGGCCTGCTCGCGGTTTGGGCTGCGGCGAATGCGCGCGAGAAGAACGGCTGGCTGATTGCCGCTGTGCTGGGGTTCGGGGCGCTCGGCGATTATCTGCTCGATGCGAACGGGCTGATCGCGGGCGCGGCGGCTTTCGCGGTCGGACATGTTATCGCGATCGCTCTCTATCTCATCAACCGCCGTGCGCAGATGACGCCTTCGCAGCGGCTGCTCGGCTGGCTGACCATGCCTGCGACGCTGGCCATCGTCTGGGGGATGCTGAGCCCACAGCCGGGCTGGTGGCACGCCGCAGTCTATTCGCTGTTCGTCGCCGCGATGGCGGCGGCGGCATGGACGAGCCGCTTTCCGCGTTATCGCACCGGGATCGGCGCGATGATGTTTCTTGCGAGCGATCTGTTCATCTTCGCGGGCGAAGGCGGGGTGCTCGGCAAGGATGTGACGATGTGGCTCGTCTGGCCATTCTATTTCGGCGGACAGGCGCTGATCGCACGCGGCGTCGTGAGCACGCTGGCGAAGGAAGCCGAAGTCTAGACGCCATCCCATGCAGCGATCGTCGTGCGATGAAGCAAGCGGTCGTGGCCGTCGTAGCCGCCGGTCGCGCGGTGAAGGACCGAGCGATTGTCCCACATGACGAGCATGTCGGGCTCCCATACATGGCTGTAGCGAAATTCCTCGCGCCCCTGCCACTGGATGAGCTCGTAGAGCAGGGAAAGCCCCTCGCTGTCGTCGAGCCCGTCGAAACCGATGATATAGCCGGCGCAGCCGAACAGGCCGAGGCGGCCGGTTTCGGGATGCGCGCGGACGAAGGGATGCAGTTGGGTCTTCAGCGCCTCGTCATCCGAGCGGATGTCCATGCTGCGGCCCTGATCGTTCGCGCCATACATACCCGAGGGTGCATAGCCGTTGCGCGCGCTGTGGATGGCCTGCAGCCCCTCGACACGCGCGCGCAGTTCCGCAGGCATTGCGTCGAGCGCGGCGTGCTGGTTCGAAAATTCGGTGTTGCCCCCGACCGGCGGGATGGTGATGCCATAGAGGCAGGTGCCAGCAGGTGGGAGTTTCTGGAAACTCCAGTCGCTATGCCAGTTTTCGGCGAAAAGCGGCGCGGTCTCGTCGGCACGGCGCCTTACCGCGATGATATGATCGTGGCCGGGGATCGGGCGGATGAAAGGATCGTCGCCAAAGCCACCGAAATAGCCGGTAAAGCGCTCGAGATCCTCCGCGCTCAACCGCTGGTCGGGGAAGGACAGGACATGATGGTCGAGCCATGCGGCGCGAATCGCTGCCACGGTTCGGGCATCGAGCGGCTTCGTCAGGTCGACGCCGGTCACACGGGCGCCGCACGCCTGACCGCTGGGAGCGATGGTCAAGGTCATGCGCCGATGCTGCGCCGAATGGCGCGCGGGGTCAATCGGGCGCGGCAGGATGCCCCGAAAGTTCGCCGAGCTGATTCGCGAAGGCGCGCGGGGTGTCGGCAATTCATCCACGCGCCATCTTCGCCGCCCTATCTTGGCCGCGTCGGGGGACAAGATGGAGAAAACTGATGTTCGGGTTCAGGAATATGGCGTTGGCGGCGCTCATTGGCGCCAGCGCCCTTGCCGCGTTGCCCGCCGAAGCGGGCGCGCACGACCGGCACCACCGCCACGGCTATCACGGCCACCGCGACCATGATCGTTATGGCGACTACCGGCGCGACTATCGCAGGGATTATCGCCGCAACGACTATCGCGACCGACGCTATTATTGCCGGCGCGGCAGCGGTACGACGGGCCTGATCGTCGGCGGCGCCGCCGGTGCGCTGCTCGGCCGCGAGGTCGATCGCTATGGCGACCGCGTTCCCGGCACGATCATCGGCGGTGCGGCCGGCGCGCTGATCGGACGCGAGATCGATCGCGGCGATCGCCGCTGCTGATCGACGGCCAGGTCCGGCTGATGCCTGCCCCTGTGCAACCTCGGTTGCAGCGGTGCAGGTGTCGGCCGATCGGCGCCGACGCGATTGCGGTCGGCAAATAACGCGGTAGAGTGGTCACTTCGGCGGAGCATCGTCCCTGCAGTTGAAGGTGGAGACCGCAAATGAAAATCGCGACGAAACTGGCGTTTGCGGCCAGCCTGGGTCTGGCGGCCGTGATCCTGCCCGCGCAAGGCATCGCGGCGCTGCAGCAGGGCGCGAAGGCGCCCGACTTCACGCTGGGCGCGGCACAGGCGGGCAAGGAATTCCGCCTGTCACTGAAGCAGACGCTGCGGAACGGGCCGGTCGTGCTCTATTTCTTCCCCGCCGCCTTCACCCCGGGCTGCACGGTTGAGGCGCATCTGTTTGCCGAGGCGAACAGCCGGTTCAACCGGCTGGGCGCGCGGGTGATCGGCGTGACTGCGGGCAATATCCACCGCGTCGCCGAGTTTTCGCGGTCGGAGTGCCGCGACAAATTCGCCGTCGCAGCCGATCCCGGCGCGAAGGTCGCGGCGCAATATGACGCAACGATGCAGGGGGCGGACGGGAAGCCGCTCTCCAATCGCACATCCTATGTGATCGCGCCGAACGGGACGATCCTGTTGAGCTACACCGACAGCAAGCCGCAGGCGCATATCGAAAAGACGATGGCTGCCGTTCGCGCGTGGAATGCGAAGCGCAACTGAACCTGCTGCGATCGGGTTTCGGCAGATCCCCGGCTTTCGCGCGGGATCGCCCACCAAATCGTCCGCCTTCAATCCCGCGCCGGCAAACTCAGCGTAAACCTGGCCCCCTGCCCGGGCGCGCTGTCGACGGTCAGGTCGCCATCCATCGCGCGCGCCAGGCGGCGCGCAATATAAAGGCCGAGCCCCGACCCCCCGCTATCGGTGCGCCCGAGTCGCTCGAATTTCTCGAACACGACATCCTGCTGTTCGGCCGAAATGCCCTGCCCCTGATCGGCCACGGTCACCATCGCACGGTTGCCCTCGCGATCGACGCGGATCCATATCTGCGAATTGTCGGGCGAATAGCGGATCGCGTTGCCGAGCAGGTTCAACAGCACCTGCAGCACGCGCCGGAATTCCCCGGTCGCGGGCATCTTGTCGTCGACGCGCGGCGCGTCGATGCGGATGCCCTTCTCTTCCGCCTTCATGCCGAGCAGGCCGACGGCGCGGCGCGCCAGGTCGCCAAGGTCGATCTGGTCGGCGGCGGCCTTGAACCCCGGACGCTCGATATTCTGGAGGTCGGCCAGATCATCGACCAGCCCGAGCAGGTGGCGCCCCGCGTGCGCGATATCGCCGGCATAGCGCGCATAGTCGGCGCGGATCGGCCCGTCGAACTGCCCATGAATCGTCTCGGCGGTCGCGATAATCCGGCTCAGCGGACCGCGCAGCGCACCATCGATCCGCCGCCCGAATTGCGGATCGGACAGCGGCAGCGATCCAAAGGCCGGATCGGTCGGTGGCGCCGGATATTCGACCGCGTCCGTATCGGCCGCCCCCCTCGCGGCGACGCCGCGAAAACCGGTCAGCCGCCCGGTTGCGTCGAACAGGGGTTCGGCCGCCAGCGTCATCGTGACCGTGCCTTGTTCGGCCTCGACGCGCACGCGTTGCCCGTCGAACCGCGTCTGCCCCGCAAGCGCGCGCAGCACCGGAAACCGGCCCTGCTCGTCGGGCTGGAGCTCGAACAACTCGGACAGCGACCGTCCCTCCCAGTCGGCCGGAATCGGCAGCGCATCGCCCTCTGAGTGCAAGGTCAGCAGGCGCAGCCGCTGATCGCATTCCCATATCCACCCGTCGCCCGGCGCCATGCCCGCGCCGTCAGCCGGCGCCTCGGGAAGCACGATCGGCCGGGTGCGCCAGTCGCTGATTTCAAGATTGGCTCCCTCCCCATCGGGCAGGACGCGAACGAGCGCATGAATGTCGCTATGATCGTCAGCGGCATAGAGCGGCCGCGAAATGTCGCGCTGCAGCCGCTGCGCCAGCGCAACGAGCCGTGCGAGATTGGGCAGCGCGAGCGGCTGGCCGATGGCCGCCCCGGCGCGCTGTTGCAGGCGCAGCAAAGGCGCGTCGGCGCTCACCAACCTACCCGCGCTATCGACGCGGCCGCGAACGATCCGCTCGTTCATCCGCGCGTCTCGACCGTGCGCGATGGCAGCGCGGCGAGCGATGCTTCAAGCGGGGCAAGCGATGTGCGGTCCAGACGAAGCGGCGCCAGAAGCGCCGGCAAAGCGGCCGCCTCCGCGCTCGTCAACGCGAGCGCCATGTCGGCAAAGGATCGGCGGCTCGCGGCCGCCGCCAGCGCGACGAGCGCCAGCCAGTCGTGGCGATCGATCGCACTCGCCGCGGCCGCTTCGACCGCTGTCCCCTCGCCCAGCGCGGCCAGATATTGCCGCGCCGCTACGTCGATCCCCGGGATCGCCGCACGATATTCGACCACCTTGCGCACCGCTTCACCCAGGCCGGCAGCCAACTCGCCATCCTTCCCCGCCTGCACCATCCGCCAGGCAGCGATGTCGAGCAGCAGCGCACGCAACAGTTCGGGCTCGACATCTTCGAGCGCAATCCGGGGACTTCCCCGCCCGTCGGCACGTCGACGGTCGGCAATCCGCAGTGCCAGATACGCGCGGTCGGCCTCGGGCGTCGCGTCGGGCGTCTCGGGCGCCGGCGGCTCGTCACCCTCCACCGGAACCACGACGGGGACAGCGATCCGCCGCGCCGACTGCTCGCGCCAGCGATGTTCCTCGGCGCGTGCGAAACAGGCAGCGGCGAGTCGCGGTGCCGTCGGCAAGCCGCTGTCCAGCCAGTCGCGCCACAACGCGCCGACGTCGATGTCCGCCGACAGTTCGCGCGCCGCGTCCTCGACCAGTCGGCGCGCGATGCCGAGGGATAGCGCGCGCTGTTCCTCGGTCAGCCGCCCCGCGGTGGGAGCCGCCAGAAAATCGGCCAGCTCGCGCAGGCGCGCCGACAGTGTCGGCGACGGCGGGTCGATGCCGGGCGAGGAAAAAGAGTCAGCCATGCACGCTCGCGATAGCAGCATGTCGTTAATAGGCCTTAAACCTTGGAGAGCTTTGCGTTACCGCGCTTCCGGCCGCCGTGCGAGCCGCATCCACAGCATGATCTGGAACAGGCCGAGCAAGGGCAGGATCGCGAACATCAGCGGCGTGAAGCCAAAGATCAGCGCGGGCACTAGCATGATCCACGCCTGATCGGCGTCAGGGAGCAGCCAGTGGAAGCGGCGTCTTTCGCCCGAATCCTCGTACAGCGTCCGCGCGAGCAGGATGATCGCAGCGAGACAGGGCGCGAGCGCGGCTTGCGAAAAGGGCGGCATCCGGTGTTCCGGGCCCGCCAGGGCGAGCAGCCAGGGAAACAACCCCAAGAGGACGAGCGCGAAGGTGCGGATGGCATTGCGCACCCGATCCTGCGTCAGGCTCTGCGCGCGAAAGGCGGCGAGAAACCGCATCGTGGCGAGGCCAAGCCCGCCGAGCAGTGCGACCAGCGCGCCCGCGGCCGCGAGGCCATTCGCCGCGAGCAGCCCGACAGAGACCCACAAAAGCGCCGTTATATAAGGCATGTAGCGTGCGACCCTCGCGGATCGGACGAGGAGTGGCCCGGCCAGCCGGACGATCGGCATCATGATCGCCGATCGCCCCAGCCCCATCCCGCCATATTCGACCTGCTGCAGGCTCGATTGCTCGATCAGCGCCGCGGTCGGACGATCGACGACGACCGCGATCTCGCCTTGCTCGAACAGCGCGGGCTCGCAGTAGAGCCGCCGCGATCCCGCCTGCACTGCGAGCCGCAGCAGCGTCAGCATCATGTCCCACTCGCCCGGCATTGCCGCGAGTTCGGCGACCATCGGCGGCGAAATGGCCGCGAGCCCGCCCCAGCGCCGCGTCGCGTCGATCCGCTCGAACGCCTGCGTCAGCACCGTGTCGCCGGTCACGAGAATCGCCGGCGAACCGGGCTTTGCGATCGCGGCATAATGCGTCCCGCTCGCACGGAGGCCGTCGGCGACGAGGATGATCCGGTCGTCGCTCTCGACGATCGCGACCAGATCCGCGGCTGCGCGCACAGGCGTCACCCTGATTCCGCGGCGCTGGATGCGGTCGCACGTCGCGATAAGATCCGCAGGCACCGCCGCGACCACGACAGCGATATGCGTCACTCCGACATCGGCGAGCCGCGCCGCCTGCCGCTCGATCAGCGTCTCGCCCGCTACGGTGACGAGCGCCCGCAAGCCGCCGTCGGGCAGCGTTTCGCTCGCGCCGACCAGCGCGATCAGGGCCACCGACACCCCCCTGGCAGTCTCATGGTCATCGGCCCGCAGCTTTAGGGGAGGACGCGCGATTGGCAAGCCTGCAGCGAGGCCGATTCCTCTCCTCGCCCATCCTTCCGAAGGCCCGGTTCCGGGCGGCGGCGCCGGACGCAGAGGCGAGATCCCGGCCGACGGCGGGATAACCGGAGACCAGATGCCATGACGTCATTCTAGAATGACCAAAAGGCTCGATTTTCTTCGTTCCCGCAAGCGCCCGAAGCGGAGCAAAAAATATCCCGGAAAATGACCGAATCGCTGGCCTTTCCCGCCCCCATCGGCTAGTCGCATTTCATCTCCCGATAAGCAGAAAAAAGGCCGGGCTTTGACCGAAGAAAATACGCCTATGCAACCGTCGGACGACGGTGTTTCGCCGATCAACATCGTCGACGAAATGAAGACATCCTACCTCGATTACGCGATGAGCGTGATCGTCAGCCGCGCGCTTCCCGACGTACGCGACGGCCTGAAGCCGGTGCACCGCCGTATCCTCTACGCGGCGCAGGAGGGCGGCTTTGTACCCGGCCGCCCGTACAAGAAATCGGCGAAGATCGTCGGCGACGTGATGGGTAACTATCACCCGCACGGCGACAGCGCGATCTACGACGCGCTCGCGCGCATGACGCAGGACTGGTCGCTGCGCGTGCCATTGATCGACGGTCAGGGCAATTTCGGCTCGATGGACCCCGATCCGCCGGCGTCGATGCGTTATACCGAAGCACGGCTGGCCAAGACGGCGATGGTGCTGCTGAACGACCTCGACAAGGACACGGTCGACTTCCAGCCCAACTACGACGCAAGCCGCGAGGAGCCGACGGTACTCCCCGCGCGCTTCCCGAACCTGCTCGTCAATGGCGCGGGCGGCATCGCGGTCGGTATGGCGACGAACATTCCGCCGCACAATCTCGGCGAAGTCATCGACGCGACGCTCGCAACGATCGACAATCCCGCGATCACGCTCGAGGATCTGATGGCGATCGTCCCCGGCCCCGATTTCCCGACCGGCGCGCTGATGCTGGGCCAGGGCGGCGTCCGCAACGCCTATCTGACCGGACGCGGCTCGATCATGATGCGCTCGACGCACATCATCGAGGAAGGCAGGAACGATCGCCAATCGATTGTATTGACATCTATTCCGTATCAGGTCGGCAAGTCGGGTCTCGTCGAGAAGATCGCAGAGGCCGCGCGCGACAAGCGGATCGAGGGCGTCGCCGATATTCGCGACGAATCGAACCGCGAGGGCGTCCGCGTCGTCATCGAACTGAAGCGCGACGCGACCGCCGAGGTTGTGCTGAACCAGCTCTGGCGCCACACTCCCGCGCAGTCGAGCTTCCCCGCAAACATGCTCGCGATCCGCGGCGGCCGCCCCGAAATGCTCGGGCTGAAAGACATCCTGACCGCCTTCATCACCTTCCGCGAAGAGGTGATCACCCGACGCTGCAAGTTCGAGCTCGCCAAGGCGCGCGACCGCGCCCACATCTTGCTCGGGCTCGTCGTCGCGGTGTCGAACCTCGACGAGGTCGTCCGCATCATCCGCGGCTCTTCCAGCCCGGCCGCGGCGCGCGAAGCGCTGCTGGCGCGCGAATGGCCGATTGGCGAGATCGCCCCCTACATTCGCCTCGTCGAAGCGATCGAGGGCGAGATGGAGGAAAGCGCCACCTATCGACTGTCGGAGACTCAGGTGAAGGCGATCCTCGATCTCCGACTCCATCGCCTGACCGCGCTCGGGCGCGACGAAATCGGTAAGGAACTCGGCGAGTTGGCGACCGAGATTGAGGAACTTCTCTCGATCCTCGCGGACCGTGAAAAACTCTATGCGGTGATGCGCGAAGAGCTCGTCGCGGTGCGCGACGAATTCGCGACGCCGCGCAGGACGCTGGTCGCCCCCGCCGCGGACGGCATCGACGACGAAGATCTGATCGAGCGCGAGGAGATGGTCGTGACCGTCACCCTCGACGGTTATATCAAGCGCACCCCGCTCGAAACCTTCCGCGCCCAGCGCCGCGGCGGCAAAGGCCGCGCCGGCATGGCGACGAAGGACGAGGATGTCGTTACCAACCTGTTCGTCACCTCGACGCACACGCCGGTGCTCTTCTTCTCGACCGCGGGCAAGGTCTACCGCATGAAAGTGTGGCGCCTGCCCGAGGGCGGGCCGGCGACGCGCGGTCGCCCGATGATCAACCTGCTGCCGCTCGCGCAGGGCGAGACGATCTCGACCGTGCTCCCGCTGCCCGAGGACGAGGGCGAATGGGGCAAGCTGCACGTCATGTTCGCAACCGCGAAGGGCAATGTGCGTCGTAACAGCATGGACGCCTTCACCAACGTACCGTCGAACGGCAAGATCGCGATGAAGTTCGAGGGCGAGGACGAGGACGACCGGCTGATCGGGGTTGCTTTGCTCGACGAGAGCGACGACGTGTTGCTCGCGACGCGCCAGGGCAAGGCGATCCGCTTCGCCGGCGACGACGTCCGCGAATTCCAGAGCCGCAACTCGACCGGCGTGCGCGGGATGCGTCTCGCCGACGGCGACGAAGTCATCTCGCTCTCTATCCTGCACAAGGTCGGCACGACCAGCGAGGAACGCGAAGCCTATCTCCGCGCCGCGCCGTGGAAGGACAACGAGAACGAACCGACGCTCGATGGCGAGCGGATGGCCGAACTCGCCAGCCGCGAGGAATTCATCCTCACCGTTTGCGCCAATGGTTATGGCAAGCTTTCGTCGGCCTATGAATATCGTCGCACCGGCCGTGGCGGCCAGGGAATCACCAACATCGACAATATCGGCCGCAACGGCCCGGTCGTCGCCAGCTTCCCCGCGACGCAGGCGCACCAGCTGATGCTCGTCACCGACCAGGCGAAGCTGATCCGCATGGGTCTCGACAGCCTGCGCGTCATCGGCCGCGGCAGCGCCGGCGTGCGGCTGTTCGATGTCGCGGCCGACGAACATGTCGTCTCGGCCGCGCTGATCGAGGACAGCGACGAGGAAGCAGGCGAAGGCGCGGACGCTGCCGCCGAAGCCCCGGCCAGCGAAGCCCCTTCGGAATGACGATGCCCGCAACGGCCTTCAAAGTGCTGACCGCGCAGCAATGGACCGATTTCGAGCGCGAGCGGGTGTTTCGCGGCGCGCCAGTGGATATCGCCGACGGCTATATCCATCTGTCGACTGCGGAGCAACTCGAGGCGACGATCGAGAAATATTTCGCGGGCCAAAGCGGCCTGATGATCGCCGAGGTGGACCTGCTCCTCCTCGGCAACGCCGTTCGCTGGGAGCCCGCGCGCGGTGGCGAGCTGTTTCCGCACATCTACGCCGAACTGCCGATCCACGCGGTCGTGAGCCTGCAGAGGCGGGATTAGGTTCCGCCGCTGGTCCGCGCGCCCGTCGCAGTCGACGGGGAGGACCATAATGTCGGCTCCTACCCAAAACAGCCATCATTCTACCGAGGCGCTAATCCCACCGTTCCGCGCGGTCATGATCGCCATCGCGCGGCTCGACCCAGGCGACGCGCCCGTCGGCAAACGTCTCGCGCTTCCACAGCATCACATCGGTCTTCAGCCGGTCGATCAGAAACTCGGTGGCGGCCAGCGCCTCTGCACGATGCGCACTGCTCGCCAGCACCAGCACGATCGTCTCGCCCGGCGCCATTCCGCCGACGCGGTGGACCAGCGTCAGCGCGGACAGCGACCAGCGATCGGCCGCCACATGCGCAAGCGCGGCGAGCCCGGCTTGCGTGAGCGCGGGATGATGTTCCAGGAAGAGTTCGGCAAGCCCGTCGTCACCGCGTACGCGGCCAACGAAGATCGCGCTTGCGCCATGTCCGCCGGCATCGTGAATATCGAGCTCGACCGCGACATCGATCGCGTCCGCCTGCACCGCGACCCGGATCATCCGCCGGTCACCGGCGGAAATAGCGCGACGTCACCGTCCAGCCGGGCCTCGGGACCGACCATCCGCCCGCCGATAGCAGCGCGGATGCGCGCGGGGTCTGCAAAAGCCAGCGCCCCGCGCTCGTCGCGCGTGGCCAACCATCCGATCAGATCGGCAACGGTTGCGACATCGGCGGGCGGATCGATCACCTCGTCGGCGATCCCCATCCGTTCTCGCACCCAGGCGAAATAGCTGACCGCGAGCGCCATCGCTCAGTCCATATGCTTGAGGCCGACGCGCAGATAATCCCAGCCGGTAATCAGCGTCAGCACCGCGGCGCCCCACAAGGAAATCAGCCCGACGACCTTTATCCACGCCATCTCGGGCAACGCGCCCGCCAGAATCAGCGCGCCGAAGGCAACGAGCTGGAAGGTCGTTTTCCACTTGGCGAGTTGCGTCACCGGCATCGACACCTGCAGGGTCGCCAGGAATTCGCGCAAGCCCGACACGATGATCTCGCGCAGCAGGATCATCAGCGCGGCGATGACGTGGTAACCCGCGACATCGCGCGTGAAGACCAGCAGCAGGATCACCGCCGCGATCATGATCTTGTCCGCGATCGGATCGAGGAAGGCGCCCAGCCGCGAAACGATCCCGCGCGAGCGGGCAACATAGCCGTCAAAATAGTCGGTAATACCCATCAGGCAGTAGAGACCGAAGGCGAGCGCATAGTCGATCGGCTTCGGCTGCAACGACCCCTCGGCCACGCCGGGCCACAGGAGGAATAGCAGGATGGGAACCGCCAGAATGCGCGACAGCGTCAAGATGTTGGGAAGGCTCAGCATGATCCCTGTCGGCGTGTCCGTTCCAGCTTTGCGGCCCAATTGGGCTTTGACCCCGCCTGCCCTAACCGATAAGCCCCCCGTGCGACAACAGCATTGCCCCAAAAGAGATCATCGCGGGTTGGCGTTGTCGCAATGTCGGGCTGATAAAATGGATTTTCAATGACCGGATCCTTTGCGCTGCTGAAACAACGCAGGTTCCTGCCGCTTTTCGTCACCCAGCTTCTCGGCGCCTTCAACGACAATCTCTTCAAGAATGCGATGGTGTTATTCGTCGTTTACGGCGTGTTCAACGACGAGGCATCCGAAACCCTGTTCAGCGCGGTCGCGACCGCCCTCTTCATCATCCCCTTCTTCCTCCTCTCCGCGCTCGCGGGCCAGCTCGCCGACACGCGCGACAAGGCGCGGATCATCCGCATCGTCAAATTCTGCGAAATCCTGATCATGCTCGTCGGCGGAACGGGACTGGTGTTCGCGTGGATGGGCTGGGCGGTGCATCTCGTCGCGATTCCGCTGATGATGCTTGCGCTCTTCGCGATGGGCATTCACTCGACCTTCTTCGGCCCGATCAAATATGCGATCCTGCCGCAACATCTGAACAGCGACGAGGTGCTTGGCGGCACCGGTCTCGTCGAGGCCGGCACCTATATCGCAATCCTCGCGGGCACGATCCTTGCCGGGGTGATCGAGGTCGAATGGGCCGCCCTCGGCGTCGTGCTCGTCGCCGTCCTTGGCTATTGGACCGGCCGCAAGGTTCCCCCCGCGCCGCCCGAGCATGAGGAAACCGGGATCGACTGGCATATCATCCGCTCGTCGGTGACGCTCGTCCGCGGCACGATGCACATCCCGCGCCTCTATCTCGCGATCCTCTCGATCAGCTTTTTCTGGACGATCGGCGCGGTGCTGTTCATCCAGTTCCCGCCGCTGGTGAAGAATATCCTCCACGCCGACAAGAGCGTCGCCAGCCTGTTCCTCGCCATCTTCTCGATCGGCATCGCGATCGGTTCGGTCGCGGTCAACCGGCTGCTCAAGGGACAGGTTTCGGCGCGTTACAGTCCCGCCAGCGTCATCGTGATGGGGGTGTTCGTCGTCGCCTTCTATTGGGTCTGCCGCAATTGGGGCGCTGCCCCCGAAACTATGCTGCTCGACATCTCCTCCTGGACGTCCGGCATATTCGGCGCTCGGCCCTTGCTCTACGATATCGGCGGCTTCCTCGGGCACCGGCAAGTGATCCCGCTGCTTGCGACCCTCTTGGGGATTGCGATTACCGGCGGCATGTTCGTCGTGCCCCTCTACGCCTTTCTGACCACCACCGTTCCCAAAGACCAAACGGCCCGCACCGTCGCCGCGAACAATATCGTCAATTCGGGCGCTATGGTCGGTGGCTCGCTGCTCGCCCTTGGACTGAGCATATTCGGGGTCGGCGTCGTCGATCAGTTGCTCATGAGCGCGGCGATGTGCCTAGTTTCCGCTTGGCTGGCGGTAAAACTTCACCGCGCTTGCGATTAGAGATCAAATCACGAAACCAGTCACGCGCACAATGCTCGATGTTTGGGCCGTTTTTCGCGCAGCATCGAAACCTGTTATTTAGGGCTGCTGATACAAGCCCACCTCCTGAGCCGATTTAAAAGGAGGGGTAAATGCGGGCTTTTTCTATCCTGCTTTCAATAGCGAGCGTGACCACCATCTCCGGCGCGCTCCATGCCGCGACGGCCCCCAGGCCCATCCACCCCGAACGGGAGAAGATGTCGGAAGCACGCAAACACGATCTGATCCTTGGCGACCTGCAATCAATCCTTACCGGCCCCGCATCTCCGACCACCATAGCTACCGCGCCTTACGCTTCAACTGTTGACGGGCTTTGTCAGCGCGACCTGATCCAGCTGAAATACGCCAGCAAAAGCGACGACAGGGTCGACACTCGGGTGCACCCCATCGGCGTACGCGTGACGGTGCAATACCACTATCTCGGCGGAACAAACGACAGGCGCTGGTCGCGCCAGCAGAAGGCTTGCGAACAATTGGCGGGCAAAAAAATATACTGGGCATTTGCCGCCGACGATTATTCCGCAGCGGGAGCGCTCGCCACTCTGGGATCGACGCTGGATGACGTGCGGGAAAACCGGCGATTCACCATCGATTGCAGCGAACTCGATGCTCGAGAGATCGAGATCGGTTGCGCGCAAAGATTCTTGTCAACTGCCGCGCAAGTATCTGCGATTTCAAGGCGGTACGACCGTAGAGACAGTCAATACGACTTCACGTCGAGCCCTTATCAATTCACGATCGCCAGAACCTACTCTAACCAGCTCGATGGCGGATATTCGACCGCGATCACCATACGATACCAGGAAATCCTGGTGTATTAGCAAGCCGAACACGCGCAGACGATCGGGCGCTTGCGATCAGGGTAACTTCGGGGTGGAGAGCAGACGTTTGCGTAACCGTCGCCCCCGCGCAGGCGGGGGCGGTTGGAGGCCTTTTTTCAGCGGCACAGCGTAAACCGACAGCGGTCCCCGCCTTCGCGGGGGCGACGGCGAGTATCGACCGAACCAATCCCCTCAGATCAGAAACATCATCGTCGCGACAAAGAAGATCGCAAAGCTCTCCAGAAACAGCCGCGTATCGCTTCCCTTCGCCCAGGGCGACGGGATTGCCCGCTGCGCCGCCAGCGTCTCGCGCAGCTCGTCCTGCCAGTTCGCCGGCGCGCCGAGCCGCGCGATGACAAGCTGCCGCGCCGCATAGCCGCGCAGACGATCGCGGATGTCGATCTGTTCGTCCGAGTCCATACAGGCGAAGCTACGCCTGCGTTAACGAGTCGGTAAGGTTAAAAAAGAGTTAACGCCGTGGTCGTCCCGGCGCGGGACGCTATCGCCCCCGATCGTTAATCGCCGGGCATCGGCGTGACGCGCACCGGCTTGCTATCGGGAGCGCCGACCTGGAACGGCTTGCACGTCCGCGGACGCATCCGCGGCCCGAGACACAGCCGCACCTCGTCCAGCCAGCCATCGCGATTGGTCGACACCGCGACCATCGCGGCAGTCACGCCCTTGTTGCGTGCTGCGAAGGCGCGGCGGATGCTGCCCGCCGTCTGCGGCGCGGCTGACAGCGCCTTCATGTCGGGAAAGCGCACGGCCCGGAACAGCTTCGACGCCGCGGCGAAATAGGCGGCGGGATGCGGACTCATGCAGGTGCCGTGCTTCGCCCATTCATGCTGCAAGAGCTGCGCCGAGGGTGTCATGCACATATGCTTCTTCAGCACCGGCTGCGGCACGATCTTCGCAGGGCGGCACCATTGCGGATAATCCTTCGTATCGGTTTCAGGCCAGAGTCCGTGCAGCACCCAGCCAAAGCGGCCGCTTTCGCCCGAGCATTGGAAGCGGTCGCGCGCGTCCTTCGGGTTTCGCACGTCGGCGCAATGCTGCGGCGACCAGCTCATGCTGAGCAAATATCCCGTCGTCGGCGGCTTGCGCACCGGTTCGTCGCGCGCCGGGCGTTCGAGTCGCGGCACGGGGATGCGGTCCGGCGCCGAACAGGCAGTCGCCTGCGCCTGCGCCGCGACCGGCGTCAGCGCCAGCACGGCGGCGCTAAGCCAGCGCAAAATCGAGCCCGATGTCCGCCGCGGGCGCCGACTGGGTCAGCCGCCCTACCGACACATAGGTGACGCCGGTCGCGCCGATGGCGTGGATGGTATCGAGCCGGACCCCGCCCGACGCCTCGGTCGGCACCCTGCCGTCGACGATCGCCACGCATTGGCGCAGTTCGTCGAGGTCCATATTGTCGAGCAGCAGGTGCGTCGCGCCCGCCGCCAGCGCGGGCTCGACCTGCGCGACCCGGTCGACCTCGACGATGATCCGTTCGATCCCGGCCTCGACCGCGCGGCGCACCGCTTCCTCGACCGATCCGGCGACCGCAACATGATTGTCCTTGATCATCGCCGCGTCCCAAAGGCCCATGCGATGGTTCGTCGCGCCGCCCATCCGCGTCGCATATTTCTCCAGCACGCGCAGTCCCGGGATCGTCTTGCGCGTGTCGAGCAGCGTCGCGCCCGTCCCCGCCAGCGCCTCGACATATTGCCGCGTCATTGTCGCGATCCCCGACAGATGCTGGACGGTGTTCAGCGCCGACCGTTCGGCGGTGAGCATCGCGCGCGCGTTGCCCGAGAGCCGCATCAGGTCGCTACCCGCCGCGACCCGTTCGCCTTCACCCGCCAAAATCTCGATCTCCATCGACGGATCGAGCGCGCGAAAGAACATCTCGGCGATCGGCAGCCCGGCGACGGTGATCGCGTCGCGGCTATCCATCACTCCCGAGAATCGCGCGCCCGCGGGGATCGTCGCCATCGACGTGATGTCACCCCCCGACGCCATATCCTCGGCCAGGGTGCTGCGGACGAAGGCGCCAAGGTCGAAACCGGAAAGGGAAAAATCGCTCATGCGACGAGCGATAGAGGGGTGCCCACGCAAATCAACTTGACGTTTACGTCAACTGGCGCTGACATGGCTGCAAATAGCGAACCGGAGAGAGGCCATGCAATCCCCCATCTGCACGATGCTCGGCATCGAATTTCCGCTGCTCGCCTTCTCGCACTGCCGCGACGTCGTCGTCGCGGTGTCGAAGGCAGGCGGCATGGGCGTCTTCGGGGCTGCGGCGCTGCCGCCGGAACGGCTTGAGGAAGAGCTGGCGTGGATCGATGACCATATCGGCGGAAAGCCCTATGGCGTCGATCTGATCGTGCCGAACAGCTTTGCCGGCAAGGGCGAGGCGCCCGCCTCGGGTGCGGCAGCGATCCCGGGCACGCACCTGAAATTCGCCGCCGACCTGCTCGGCAAGTTCGACATCGATGCGAGCGGGCTCGAGGATGCCATGGAAGCGCGGCAGAGCTTCGGCGACAATATGCGCGAGGATGGGGCAGCCAGGCTGCTCGAAGTGGCCTTCCGCCACCCGATCAGACTGATCGCGAACGCCCTTGGCGTTCCGCCGCCGCTGATGCTCGAACTCGGCAAGCGGCATGGGGTGCCGGTCGCGGCGCTTGTCGGCACCCGCGACCATGCGCTGGCGCAGGTTCGCGCGGGCGTCGATATCCTTGTCGTCGCGGGCGGCGAAGCGGGCGGTCATTGTGGCGAGGTGGCGACGATGGTGCTCGTCCCCGAAGTCGCCGCCGCGGTCGAAGCGATCGGTGCCGATACGCCGATTCTGGCGGCTGGCGGCATCGTCACCGGGCGCCAGATGGCGGCGGCAATGGCGATGGGCGCGCACGGCGCCTGGTGCGGATCGGTCTGGCTCACCACAGCGGAGGCCGAAACCAATCCGGTGGTGAAGGAAAAGATGCTCGCGGCTTCAGCGCGCGATACGGTGCGGTCGAAGAGCCGCACCGGAAAGCCGTCGCGCCAGCTCCGTTCCCCCTGGACCGACGCCTGGGAGGCCGAGGGCGCGCCGAAACCGCTGCCGATGCCGCTGCAGTCGCTGGTCAGCGAACCCGCGCTGCGCAAGGTCGACAAGCTGTCCGAAGGCGGCCACGAAGGCGCCAAGGCGCTCGCGACCTATTGGGTAGGCCAGGGCGTCGGCCTGATGAACGAGGCGATGGGCGCCGGCCAGGTCGTCCAGCAGTTCAAGGAAGACTGGATCGCTGCCTGCGAGCGGCTGAACGGCTTCATCGGCGAGTGAGATTTCTGGATACTCCCTGTCGCGAAGCGATGGGGAGATGGCAGCCCGCAGGGCTGACGGAGGGGCCAAGCGCAAAGCGCTCGCTATGCTCGCCGCCCCTCCACCATGCTTCGCATGGTCCCCCGCCCCATGCCCAGGGCACGGGGAGGATTCGTTACGTGACTTACGCCACCGTCGCCTTGACGATCTTGCCGGGCTCGCGCGGCGGCTCGCCCTTGGGCAGCGCGTCGACATTTTCCATGCCTTCGATCACTTCGCCCCAAACGGTGTACTGCCTGTCGAGGAAGCGAGCGTCGTCGAAGCAGATGAAGAACTGGCTGTTCGCGCTGTTCGGGTTCTGCGCGCGCGCCATCGAGCAGACGCCGCGCACGTGCGGCTCGGCGTTGAATTCCTGCGGCAGGTCGGGAAGCTTGCTGCCGCCCATGCCGGTGCCGGTGGGGTCACCGCCCTGCGCCATGAAGCCCGGGATCACGCGGTGGAAGACGACGCCGTCGTAAAAGCCTTCCTTTGCGAGCGACGTGATGCGCTCGACGTGCAGCGGCGCGAGGTCGGGGCGCAGGCGGATGACGACATCGCCGGTCGACAGCGAAAGGGTGAGCGTCTGATCGGACATGATTTGCTCCTTTATTGGGGATTTGGCGGTGCCATAGCGGGGCCGCGCGGCAATGCACGTACTAAATGCGCAAATGGACGCCGCGGCGTTGCCATCGTGCGCCGGCGGGACTAGGGAAAGCCCGGACGCCGCACGATCCAGGGAGGACCGCGATGGACAAACGCGAAGAGCCCCTGCCGGACGAAGGCGCCATCCTGCCCGACGATCGCGATGTCGGCCGTGACCAGCCTGCGCGCGAAACGGAAACCGAGCTCGACGAGGATGATCGCCTGCGTCCTCGCTTCGTCCGCGAGGTCATCGACCTTGCCGAGGAAGGCGAAGGAGAGGCCGCGCGCGAGCGCATAGGCCGTCTCCATCCGGCCGACATCGCCGACCTGTTCGAACTCGCAAGCTCCGACGAACGCCCCGTCCTCGCCGCCGTGCTGGGCGACATGCTCTCCGCCGACGTGCTGGCGGAAATGAACGATTATGTGCGCGAGGAACTGATCGACCTCCTCGCGCCGGAACAGGTGGCCGAACTCGCCTCCGAACTCGATACCGACGACGCCGTCGCGATCATCGAGGACATGGAGGAGGACGATCAGCAGGCCGTTCTCGAGGCGATGGAGCCCGAGGATCGCGCCGCGATCGAGGACGCGCTTTCCTACCCGGAGGAATCCGCCGGGCGCCTCATGCAGCGCGAATATGTCGCGGTGCCCGAGCATGTGACCGTCGGCGACGTCATCGACCGGCTGCGCGAGGATGTCGACCTTGCGACCGATTTCTGGGAAATCTTCGTCGTCGATCCGCTGCATCGCCCGGTCGGAACCTGCCAGCTGAGCTGGATTCTCCGCACGCCGCGCGACATTGCGGTCAGCGACGTGATGAAGCGCGAGCAGACGCTGATCCCCGTCGACATGGATCAGGAAGAGGTCGCGCTCCGCTTCCAGAAATATGCGCTGATCTCGGCCGCTGTCGTCGACAAGGCGGGCCGCCTCGTCGGGATGATCACGGTCGACGACGTCGTCCATATCATTCAGGAAGAGGCCGGCGAGGATATCCTGCGGCTGTCAGGCGCCGGCGACGGCGACATCAACGAGCCGATCACGATGACCATCCGCACCCGCCTCAGCTGGCTGGTCGTCAATCTCGGCACGGCGATGCTCGCGGCTTCGGTGGTCGGTATTTTCGAAGGGGCTATCGCCAAGTTCGCGCTGCTCGCCGTCCTGATGCCAATCGTGTCGGGAATGGGCGGGAACGCAGGAACGCAGACGCTTGCCGTTACCGTGCGCGCGATTGCGACCAATCAGCTGACCGCATCGAACACGCTGCGCATGATCTTCCGCGAGTTCCGTATCGCGACCGTCAACGGTCTGTCGCTAGGTGTGCTGATCGGCGGCGGCACCGCGTTGATATTCGGCAATCCGCTGCTCGGGGCGGTCATTGCGTCGGCGATGCTGATCAACAATCTGGTCGCCGGTCTTGCGGGGATTTTGGTCCCGGTCACGCTCGAACGGTTCGACGTCGACCCAGCGGTTTCTTCGGCCGTCTTTGTGACCACCTTGACCGACATTATGGGCTTTTTCTCGTTCCTGGGCCTCGCGGTGCTCAGCGGCCTTACGACAATGGGCTAGGCAAGTCATTGCAATTGAAGCGATTCAAATGAATCACAAAAAATATTCATCCGCGTGATTTTTTCGGGAACTTTTCCCGCCCCGCGTTCGTTTCCATTTCGAGCAGCGGTCATCGCCCCCCGCAGCGCTGCTCAGCAACATTGGCCCGGCCCGCATTCCCTCCCCCCCCTCGAAGCGTGCCGGGCCATTTTGCGTCCAAGAAGACCCGTGAGAGGTGAATCAAATGACGAGTATCCGTGTAATCCTCCTCACCCTGCTTGCCAGCTTTCTGGTCGCTGGCTGCAACACGGTGAAAGGCGTCGGCCGCGACATCGAGTCGGTCGGCCAGGCGGGTAGCGACGCCATTCACTGATCGGCGGGAAGCTTACCCTAAGCCTCTTCGAGAGGCTCGACAGGCGCCGCTTCGGCGCCTGTCTTGCGTTTGCGGCCCGTAAACCAGATCGCAAAGATCGACAGCTCGTAGAGGAAGACGAGCGGAATCGCGAGCAGAAGCTGGCTGAGGATATCGGGCGGCGTGAACACCGCAGCGAGCGCAAACGCCGCAACGATCATATAGCGCCGCGCCGAAATGAGCTGGTCGCGCGTCACGAGCCCCGCGCGCTCGATCAGCATCAACAGGATCGGCAGCAGGAACGCGATTCCGAACGCCATGATGAATTGCATCACAAAACTCAGATAGTTGCCCACCGAGGGCAGCGCCTCCTGCGTCACTCCGCCGACTTCGCCCTGGTATCCGAGCAGGAATTTGAGGGCGATCGGGATCGTAATGAAATAAGCGAAGCAGGCGCCGACCGTGAAGAGCACCGGCGTCGCGAACAGGAAGGGCAGCAGCGCGCGCTTTTCCTTGCGGTACAGGCCGGGAGCGACGAATTTCCAGAGCTGGTTGGCGATCACAGGGAACGCGATCATCATGGCCGCGAACAGCGCGACCTTGATCTCGACGAAGAAGGCCTCGAACAGCTGGGTGTAGATCAGCTTCCCCTGCCCCGCGACGACCAGAGGATGCACGAGAATGCCGAAAATCGGCCGCGCGAAATACAGGCAGACGCCGAAAGCCAGCCCGACCGCGAGCAGCGATTTCAAGAGCCGCGAGCGCAGTTCGATCAGATGATCGAGCAATGGCATCTTGCCGCCGGCGCCATCCTCGTCCGTCATATCGGGGGACGTGACAGGTGTCTCGACGGTCATGGCAGCGGCCCATCGCGAGGCGGCACTTCGTGCGTCTCGGGCTTGGTGGCCGCGGCGGCATGATCGGGATTTTCGGGCGGTGCCTCGCCGCTGTCGGTCGCGGCAAGAATCGGCGGCGTCCCTGCCGCAGCATCATCGATCCGCGGAAATTCGCGCATGATCGCATCGTTCTGCTCGCGCCACTGCTTTTCGAGCTCTTCCAGTTCGGCCTCGCGCATCATCGTGTCGAGGCCCGACCGGAAATGGCGCGCCATACCGCGCGCCTTGCCAACCCATTTGCCGACAAAGCGCATCGCCTTGGGCAGATCCTTGGGCCCGATGACGACCAAGGCCACCACGATGACGAGCAACAGCTCGGTCGGCGCGACGTCGAACATGAACTAAGGCTTCCCCCGCAGGCGGAAATGCGCGGTCAGCGGCTTTCGGTTTCGGCGGTCGGCGTGGGCGTCACGTCGGGAGCGCGCTGGCCCTCGATCTGCTTCGGGGTGGGCGGCGTGTCGTCGTCCGCCATGCCCTTCTTGAAGCTTTTAATACCCTTGGCGACGTCGCCCATCATGTCGGAAAAGCGCCCTTTTCCGAACAGCAGCAGAACCACGAGGGCCAGCACGATCCAGTGCCAGAAGCTGGAAATACCCATTTATAGTCTCCTTGAAGGGCTCATTTAAGCCTCTTCACCGTCTTTTACTAGGTCCAGTTCGCCCATTGCCTCCTCGAAAGCAAGGTCGACAGGGTCGAGCAGGCCGGCCGCCCGCAAATCCTCGATTCCCGGCAGGTCCTTGCGGCTGGTGAGGCCGAAATGTTGCAGGAAGGCGTCGGTCGTCTTGTAGATCAGCGGCCGCCCCGGAACCTCGCGTCGCCCGGCGGGAGCAATCCATTCGGCTTCCATCAAGACATCGAGCGTTCCCTTCGAGGTCTGAACGCCCCGGATCGCCTCGATCTCGGCGCGGCTGACCGGCTCGTGATAGGCAACGATCGCGAGCACCTCGGCGGCGGCGCGCGACAGCTTGCGCGGATCGTCACGCTCGCGGCGGAGCAGGTGTGCAAGATCGGCGGGGGTCTGGAAATGCCAATGGCCGCCGCGCTCGACGAGTTCGACCCCGCTGCCGTCATGGCGCTCGGCGATGCGGAGGATGATCGCGCGCACCTCGCCCGGCGTCATGTCATCCCCGAGCCGTCCGGCAACCTGCCGCGCGTCGAGCGGCTCGTCGCTCGCGAACAACATCGCCTCGATCGCGCGTTCCAGATCGTCGATCATGCTTTTGCGGCTTTCAGATAGAGCGGTTCGAAGGCGGCTTCCTGTTTGAGGTCGACGCGCCCCTGCCGCGCAAGTTCGAGCGCGGCGAGAAAACTCGACGCGATCGCCGAGCGGCGGAGCGGCCCCTGATAGTCCGACGGCAGGAAGTCGGAGAGTTCGGCCCAGTCGAGCTGCACGCCGATCAGTCGTTCGAGGTGGTGCAGCGCCGCGTCGAGCGTCACCACCGGCCGCCGCGAGACCATATGAACGACCGGTTCGGTGCGCAGCTTGACCTGTCCATAGGCCGAAAGCAGGTCGTAAAGGCTGGCGTCCCAGCGCCGCAACTTTACATCGCGCAGTCCCTCGGGCTTCGCGCGCAGGAAAACGTCACGGCCGATGCGGTCGCGCGCCAGCAGCCGCGCCGCCGCCTCGCGCATTGCGGCAAGGCGCTGAAGGCGCAGTTGCAGGCGGAGCGCCAGTTCGTCGGGCGACGGCTCCTCGAGCGGATCCTTGGGCAGCAGCAGCGCCGATTTGAGATAGGCGAGCCACGCCGCCATCACCAGATAGTCGGCCGCAACCTCCAGCTTCGCGCGCATTTCGGCAATAAACGCCAGATATTGCTCGACAAGCTGAAGGATCGAAATCTGCCGGAGATCGACCTTCTGCCCGCGCGCCAGCGTCAGCAACAGGTCGAGCGGACCTTCCCAGCTATCGAGGCTGAGTTGCAGCGCATCCTCGCGTTCCGTTGCCGCCGACGGGGCCAGTTCGAAATCAAGCGGCAGTTCGTCCATCGACGCCCTCAGGCGAGCGCCAGCAGCGCGTCGCGCTGGTCGACGAGCATGTCGAACGCGCGCGAATCATGGACGCCGACAACCCGATCCATCGCCCCTTCGAGCCGCGCGAGCGACACGGTGCTGATCGGATCGAGCGCCTTCGCGATCCCGATCATATCGTCCATCTTTGCCCAGCAATTGAGCGCAATATCGCAGCCGGCGGCGATCGCGTCGGCAGCGCGCGAGGGAACATCGCCGGACAGCGCCTTCATGTCTAGATCGTCGGTCATCAAGAGGCCATGGAAGCCGACGCGCTGGCGGATGATGCTGTCGATGACGAGCGGCGAGAGTGTCGCGGGCCGGTCGGGATCCCATGCCTCGAAAACCACATGGCAGGTCATCGCCATCGCCGCATCGCGTAGCGCCGCAAAGGGGGCGAGGTCGGTCTGGAGATCGCGGTCGGGGGCGGTGACGGTCGGCAGCGCCTCATGCGTGTCGAGCAGTGCGCGGCCATGGCCCGGGATATGTTTCACCACTCCGACGATCCCGCCGTCCTGCAATCCCGACAGGATCGCCCGCCCGAGCGCCGCGACGCGCATCGGCTCGCTACCGAGCGCGCGGTCGCCGATGACATCGCTCGCCCCCGGCTGGCGCACATCGAGCAGCGGCAGGCAGTCGACCGTGATGCCAACCTCGGCCAGCATCGATGCGAGCGCCATCGCATTGAGCCTTGCGGCCTCGATCGCGCTGGCGGGCGCGCGCTCATACAGCGCATCGAACGCGGCGCCGCTCGGGAAATCGGGCCATTCGGGCGCCTTCATCCGCGCGACCCGGCCGCCCTCCTGGTCGATCAGGATCGGCAGGTTGGCGCGGCCGGCGAGGCTGCGCAGGTCGTCGGTCAGGCGCCGCAATTGCTCGCGGTTTTTGATATTGCGCCCGAACAGGATATAGCCCGCGGGGTTGCTGTCGCGGAAGAAAGCGCGCTCGTCGTCGGTCAGGGTCAGGCCCGAAAGGCCGAAAATCGCCGGTATCATGCGTCAAACTCCACTGACCGGTACTTCCCGCGCAGCCCGGCCAATGCAAGCATGATGACACGGCATTCCTATCGAACCAACGCTTTCTGCGGCAAAATGCGCAAATTTAGCGGACGACGACGCAATTTTCGCCCGCCACGCGCAATTTTCCGCACACAGCCGAGGCGTTGCCGGCCGAGCCGGCCGAAGCGCGCAGACGATAGACGGTGTTGTCGCCGACCTTCGCGGGTGAAACCGATTTGCCGAGATCGGCCAAATAAGGAAAGCGCTTCGACAGGTTCGTCCACGCCTTGGCCGCCGCGGCTTCGCTGCTGAAGGCGCCGAGCTGGATCATCGCCGATCCGCCGGTGGCCGCCTTGTCGGCTTCCTTGGCGCCCGGCGTCTTGACCGACATGGCCGCGGGTTTGGGCTTGCCCTTGTCGGCAGCGGCGATGCGCGCCGCCTCGTCCCTGGCAGCAGCCGCCTTGTCGGCCTCCGATCTGGCCTCTGCGGCCTTTGCCGCGGCTTCGCGCTCGGCCGGAGTCACCGCCGGCTCTTCGGGCATTCGGCTCGCGTCGACCTTGCCCGACGGTTCGGCGCCCTCGGTCGCGGCAAAGCTGGCATCGCCCTCGCCTTCGAACATCTTGGCGCCATCGGATTTCGGCGCGACCTTGTAGGCGCCCTTTTCCGCGACGATCAGTTCGCCGTCGCCGCGCGCGCCGCCATTCTGCAGCCACCAGAGACCGCCGAGCACCGCACCGATCAGGATCAGACCGCCAAGCACCATGACGAGAAGGCGAACCGGCGATACCTCGCCATCGTCGCCCAGATCGTCGGCCGCTTCGAGCCAGGGAAGCCGATCTTCGTCCTCCAGGCCGAGTCCCGCGTCCTTCTCCTCCGCCATCAGTTCATCTCCTCGAGCGCCTCTACCCCCATCAGGTGGAGCCCGTTGCGGATAACCTGCCCGATTCCATCGGCGAGATAAAGGCGGGTCGCGGTCAATTCGGGGTCATTTGCCAAAATGATACGGGCCTCGGGACGATCGTTACCCATGTTCCACCAGGCATGGAACGCCGCCGCGACCTCGCCGAGGAAGAAGGCGATCCGGTGCGGCTCGCGGGCCGAGGCGGCCGATTCGACGATGCGCGGGAATTGCGCGAGCAGCTTGACGAGCCCGAGTTCATATGCGTCGAGCCGTGCCGGGTCCGGCGCGGCGGGCGCTACGCCTGCGTCCGCCAGCCTGCGCTTCAGCGAGGCGATCCGGGCGTGGGCATACTGGACATAAAAAACCGGATTGTCGCGAGACGCCTCGACCACCTTCGCAAAATCGAAGTCCATCTGCGCGTCGGCCTTGCGCGTCAGCATGGTGAAGCGCACCGCATCCTTGCCGACTTCGTCGACGATGTCGGCAAGGGTGACGAAATTGCCCGCCCGCTTCGACATCTTGAACGGCTCGCCATTCTTGAGCAGCCGGACCATCTGCACCAGCTTGACGTCGAAACGGGTCTTTCCGCCGGTCAGCGCCGCGACCGCCGCCTTGATCCGCTTGACCGTTCCCGCATGGTCGGCGCCCCAGATGTCGATCAATTCATCGGCGTTCTGGCTTTTCTGGAAATGATAGGCGAGATCCGCACCGAAATAGGTCCAGCTACCGTCCGACTTCTTGATCGGCCGATCCTGGTCGTCGCCGAATTGGGTCGAGCGGAACAGCGGAAGCTCGACCGGCTCCCAGTCCTCGGGCGTCTCCCCCTTCGGCGCCTCGAGCATCCCGTCATAGACGAGGCCATGGTCGCGCAGCCATTTTTCGGCGGCCGCAGGCTTGCCTTCAGCCTGCAGTTCGGCCTCGGAAGAGAAGAGATTGTGGTGGATGCCAAGCTTCGCGAGGTCGGCGCGGATCATATCCATCATCGCCGCGACCGCGGCCGTGCGGAACGGAACGAGCCATTCGCTCTCGGGCGCGCCGACGAAACGGTCGCCATATTCGGCCGCCAGCTTCGCCGCGACGGGTTTCAGATAATCGCCCGGATAGAGCCCTTCCGGAATCGCGCCGATATCTTCGCCAAGCGCCTCGCGGTACCGCATGTGCACCGACCGCGCGAGCACATCGACCTGTGCCCCCGCATCATTGACGTAATATTCGCGGATGACCTCGTACCCGGCATATTCGAGCAGCGCGGCGAGCGCGTCGCCGACGACCGCGCCCCGACAATGGCCGACGTGCATCGGGCCCGTTGGGTTCGCCGAGACATATTCGACATTTACCGAGCGACCTTCACCCATTTTCGAGCGGCCATAATCGCCCGCTTCGGCGTGGATGAGCGCGAGTTCGTCGCGCCAGCTGCTATCCGCGAGGCGCAGGTTGATGAAGCCCGGCCCGGCGACGCTCGCCTCGGTCACTTCATCCAGCGCACCGAGTTCGGCGGCGAGCAGCTCGGCAAGCGCGCGCGGGTTGGCGCCTGCGGGCTTGGCGAGGACCATCGCGGCGTTGGTGGCCACGTCGCCATGCGAGGGGTCGCGCGGCGGCTCGACGCTGATCGCGCTGCGGTCGAGCCCGGCAGGCAAGGCGCCGCTGTCGACAAGCGCATCGAGGGCGGTGCCGATATGGTCGAAAAAACGGCTGAACAGGGTCACGGCGGATCCTAGCTTGGGTCAAATGGCGTTGGCGCGCGCCCTAGCCTAGCTTGGACAACGCGAAAAGCCCTGCGCCGCCGAAAAGGCGTCGCAGGGATGAGCGAAGCGCAGGGCGCGAACGGGCGCCGCCGCGCGGTTTATCGTCGGACGTTATATTCGAGCTGGTCCTGAGTCAGCTGGAAGCCGACCAGCAGCTCGAAGCTGGCGCGCTGCACAGCGGTGCGCACCTCGGGGATGCTCAGCGGATCGATCGCCGCGTCTTCCTCTCCCGCCTTCCGCTTGCGCGTGATGCGTTCCTGGATGTCGGCAGGCAGCGTCGCCGCGGCGCGGTCGACATAGGCGGCCGCCTGGCCATGCCCCGTCCCGCGCATCTGGCCGTCGGCAAAACTGACCGTCACCTGGCCGATCCGCTTCGACACGACGGCGGTGCCGCCCTGCACGACGGTCGAGAAATAGGGCAAGGTCACCGTCCGTGCCGGGCCGGCGTCGCGGCGCGTCGCGATGACGTCGAAATTGGCGAGCTGATAGACTTTCTCGCCCTCTTCATTGCACTGCGGCGTCAGGTTGGTGATCGTCGCAACGACGTCGATCGCACTCGCATCGCGGCTTGTCGCGGGGTCGAAGAGGGTGATGTCGCCGGTATAGGTCGGGACGGCGATCGCGGGGCAAGCGCTGCGCGTCGAGGTGATGCCGACCCCCGACGACACGTCGATATCATTGTCCTTTGCGCAGCCCGCCACCGTCGCCAGCGCCGCGGCTCCGCCGAGCAGGGCGACAATTTTACGGGAGGACGACGAAGATGACATCATAAAAACCGGACTTTCCAAACTCGCGCGAAGGCATCGAAGGGCTGCTCGCCGTTCCATGCGCGCCGCTTCTTATCGGTGCGATGAACAAGGCGCAACACGGACGAAGCCGCTTTACCGCGATAGTTGTGCTGCGCTAGAGCGCGCGGACCATGAACGCTCCCGACAATATAGTGCGCCCGCAAGGCAGCGAAAGCGCGATCCTCGACGTCTTGATCGCGGCGCCTCGCGGCTTTTGCGCCGGCGTCGACCGCGCGATCCGCATCGTCGAGCTGGCGCTGCTGCGCTATGGGGCGCCGGTCTATGTCCGTCACGAAATCGTGCACAACCGCTACGTCGTTGAATCGTTGAAGGCCAAAGGCGCGATTTTCGTCGAATCGCTCGACCAGGTCCCCGACGGCGTCCCGGTCGTGTTCAGCGCGCACGGCGTGCCCAAGGCCGTGCCCGCCAAGGCCGAAGCGCGCGGGCTCGACTATATCGACGCGACCTGCCCGCTGGTGTCGAAAGTGCATCGTCAGGCCGAGCGAGCACATGAGGCAGGACGCCACATCGTCTTTGTCGGCCATTCGGGCCATCCCGAGGTCATCGGCACACTCGGCCAGTTGCCGCAAGGAGCGATGACGCTGGTCGAATCGGTCGACGATGTCGCCGCTCTATCGCCGCCCGATCCGGAAAATCTGTCCTTCCTGACCCAGACCACGCTGTCGGTCGACGACACGCGCGACATCGTTGCCGCGCTGCAACACCGATTCCCGTCGATCAGCGGCCCGCGCGGCGAAGATATCTGTTACGCGACATCCAACCGGCAGGACGCCGTGAAAGCGATCGCGGGCCGTTGCGACCGGATGATCGTGATCGGCGCGCCGAACAGCTCGAACAGCCTGCGCCTCGTCGAAGTCGCCGAGCGGCTGGGCACCCCTGCGCATCTGGTCCAGCGCGGAACCGACGTCGATCCCGACTGGCTGCGCGATATCGCGACCCTCGGCATCACCGCAGGCGCGAGCGCCCCCGAAACGCTGGTCCGCGAAGTGATCGACGCCGTCGCGGCGCATCGGCCGATCCGCGAGGATGTCGTTGTGACGGCCGAGGAGAATATGGTCTTCAAGCTGCCGCGCGGGCTCGAACCGGCAGCGAACTGATGGCGGTCTATACGCACGTCGACCCCGACGACCTCGCCGCGCTCGTCGCGCGCTACGACATCGGAACCGTCCTGTCGTGCAAGGGGATCGCCGAAGGCGTGGAGAACAGCAATTTCCTGCTGGAAACGACCGCTGACCGCTTCATCCTGACTCTGTATGAAAAGCGGGTGAGCGAGGGCGACCTGCCCTTCTTCGTCGACTTACTGAATCATCTCGCGCGTCGCGGCAGCCCCGTGCCCGCGATGATCGAGGATCGCGAGGGCCGGACGATCCAGCGCGTTTCGGGACGCGCCGCCTGCATCATCCAGTTCCTGCCGGGCATTTCGCTGACCCACCCCTCGCCGCGCCAGTGCGAGGCGGCGGGCGAAGCGCTGGGCGCGATGCATCGCGCGGTCGCCGATTTCGCGGGCGGGCGCGAAAACAGCATGGGGCACCGCCACTGGCGCGGCGTCGCCCAAGCCACGGGCAATCTCGACGCGGTAATTCCGGGGCTGCAAGCGGTCGTCGAGGACGAACTCGCCTATCTCGACGCCCGCTGGCCATCGGAGCTGCCGGCCCATGTGATCCATGCCGACCTGTTTCCCGACAATGTGCTGATGCTCGGCGACACCGTCACCGGGCTCATCGACTTCTATTTCGCGGCCAGCGATTTTCGCGCCTATGACGTCGCGGTCACCCACGCCTCCTGGACCTTCTCGGACGACGGCGCGACCTGCGATACCGCACGAGCGAGCGCGCTGATGCGGGGCTATGCGAAGGCGGTCGCGCTGTCGGAGGCCGAGACAGCGGCCCTGCCTCTGCTGGCGCGCGGCGCATCGCTGCGCTTCCTGCTGACACGCGCGCACGACTGGGTCCATACGCCCGCCGATGCGCTGGTCACGCGCAAGGATCCCGCGCCCTTCCTGAACCGCCTGCGCCGCTATCGGGCCGCCGACGCCGCCAGCCTGTTCGCCGCATGACCGAAGGCCGGACAGTGATCGTCGCCACCGATGGCGCGTGCAAGGGCAATCCGGGGCCCGGCGGCTGGGGCGCGGTGCTGCGCTGGGGCGATGTCGTGAAGACGCTGTCGGGCGGCGAACCCGACACGACGAACAACCGCATGGAATTGACGGGGGCGATCGAGGCGCTCGCGGCGCTCAAGCGGCCGTGCAACGTCGAATTGTCGACCGACAGCGTCTATGTTCGCGACGGCATCACCAAATGGGTTTTCGGCTGGCAGAAGAACGGTTGGAAGACGGCAGCGAAAAAGCCGGTCGCCAACGCCGACTTGTGGCAGCGGCTGGTCGCCGAGGCGAAGCGGCACAAGATCGAATGGATCTGGGTCAAGGGCCATGCGGGGCATGGCGACAATGAACTGGCCGACAAGCTGGCGAGCGATGCGGCCCTGGAGGCTGCGCGGGCGCGCTGAACGCCCGCGCACCATAGATTATTCGGCTTCGCGCACTTCCGCGCCGGGGCCGTTCTTCAGAATCGACTCGATGGCATTCTTCGCGGACGCCTTGCTGCTATAGCCTTCGGTCCAGAAGATCGCTTCGTTATTATACTTGAAATAGGCGACAAATTCGCCGGCCTTGTTCTTCTTGATCTCGAAATAATGGGCCATGCCACTCTCCACAGGTCGGGCCGTGCCGGGGGTGGCGCAGCCAAGCCAATGCTAATGCGCCTTTTTCCCGGCGCAAGCCGATAGATTAGTCAGGCAAGACGTGTGGGAGAGAAGGGCGCAGGATCGAGGTCACCGATAGCACCGCGAGGCCACGGCGCGCCAAGCTCCGCCGCAAGCAACTCTCCGATCGCCGGCGATGTCTGAATGCCGAAGCCCCCCTGCCCCGCACACCAGACGAAGCCGGGGACGTGCGGATCGGCCCCGAACACGGGCAGCCGGTCGGGGGCGAAACTGCGAAGCCCCGCCCATTTGCGTTCGACGGCGGCGATCGGCCAGTCGACGACCTGTTGCAGCCGGTCGATCGCGATCGCGACGTCGAGCTCCTCCGGCGCGGCGTCGCAGGGCGCGGACGGCGTCTCGTCATGCGGGCTGAGCCACACGCGCCCCTCGCTCTCGCCCTTGAAGTAGAAGCTGCCGCCGACGTGAATCACCAGCGGCAGCGACGCGGGAACCGGGACGCCCAGCCGCAATTGCACGACCGTTCGCCGATAGGGCCGGATGCCGAGCGGGCGGGCGCCGCATAACTCCGCGACCGTGTCGGCCCACGCCCCCGCCGCATTGACGATGACATTGGCGTGCACCGTGCCGGTCCCGGCCTGCACCTGCCAACCGGAGGCGGTCCGCCGCGCGGACGTCAGCGCTACCCCTGTTGCCAGTTGCGCGCCCGCACGCTTTGCTGCGCGCAAAAAGGCGGCATGCAGGGCGCCGACATCGATATCGCTGCAGGCTCCCTCATAAGCGGCCTCGCTCCAGTCAGGGCGGATGCCGGGCACGATCCGCGCGACCTCGGCTCCGCTCATGCGCTGGATGTCGACGCCCTTCGCCGCGAACCCGGCGGTGAATTCGTCCACGACCTTGGCCTCGTCGCGCCGCCCCAGATTGAATGCAGCCCGCGGCGACAGGAAGCCGCGCTCGGAAAAGTCGGCCGGAGGGTCGCGCAGCAGCTCGAACGACGCCTTCGACAGCGGCTGGATCGCCGGGCCGCCATAGGTTTCGTGCCAGAAAGCGGCCGACCGGCCGGTCGCATGATAGCCGGGCATGGCTTCGGCCTCGATCAGCAACACCCGCCGGTGCGGCGCCAACGATGCTGCGAGGCTGGCCCCGCCGATACCCGCGCCGACGATCAGGACGTCGATGGATGAAGGGAGCGTACCGGTCATGGCGGCCGCATATCGGCTGGCTCGCGGAATGCAAGCCGCGCCCGGCCCGATCATGGTTACTTTTTGGTAAGCCATGATCTCTAGGAGAAGACTGATGCAAACCGGTCCGATCACGCTTGGCCTGATGGCGCTCCTCGCGGTGCTGATGGTTGTCGCGGCGGTGAGCGACCTGCGCACCCGCACAATATCGAACGGCTTGAATGCCGCAATCGCGCTGCTCGCCATCCCCTTCTGGATCGCCAGCGGACTGGCACTTTGGCCTGAAATCCCGCTCCAGTTCGGCGCCGCCTTTGCGGTGTTTCTGGTCTTCGCCGGCCTGTTCGCGCTGGGCGCGATGGGCGGCGGCGATGTGAAGATGATCGGCGGGGTGATGCTGTGGATTCCGCTCCCGCTGTTCATCCCGATGCTGACGCTCATGGCGATCGGCGGGGGAATCCTGTCGGCCGTGATGCTGATCCACTCGAAAATTCGCCCTTCGGACAAGGCGATAGAGGTTCCCTATGGGGTCGCTATCGCCGCAGCCGGGCTTTGGGCGCTTCACCAACACTATCTTAACCAGTTTCAGTTTATCGCTGTGAGTTGAGGGCAAGCGCCGCCACTTCTGGTTGGCGCAGGAGGCGAAAAATCGTCATGGATACGCGAAAGATTATGCTGATCGTCGGCGCGCTGGTGATTGCCATCGGCGCGGCGTTCGGGGTGAACCAGATGATGCGGGGCGCATCGGCGCCGCAGGCGCGCGCCGCCGCCGCGCCGGAAATCAATGGCCCCATGATCCTCGTCGCAACGCGGCAGCTGCCGGCGGGCACGATTATCGGCCCGGACAGCTTCCGCTTCCAGCCCTGGCCGAAGGAACTGGTCGAGAAGGCCTATTTCCTGAAGGAACAGACCGAAGTCCAGAATCTGGTCGGCACGGTCGTTCGCTATCCGATCACCGCGGGCCAGCCGCTGACGCAGGGCGCGCTCGTCCATCCCGACGACCGCGGCTTCCTCGCCGCGGCGCTCGGGCCGGGGATGCGCGCCGTGACCGTGAAGGTCAGCCAGGAACAGGGTGTCGCGGGCTTCGTCTTCCCCGGCGACCGCGTCGACGTCGTCCTCGCGCAGAAGCTTTCGGTCAAGGAAGGCAGCGCCTATCCCGACGACGAGCTCTACACCGCCGAAACGATCGTCCGTAACGTCCGCGTCCTCGCCACCGACCAGCGCTACGACGCCGAAGACGAAACGGGCAAGACGCCCGTCCGCACCTTCGGCTCGGTGACGCTCGAAGCGACGCCCGAAATTGCCGAGAAGATCGCCGTCGCCCAGAATATGGGCCAGCTCTCGCTGGCGCTCCGACCGCTCGCCGAAAACAGCGGCGACCTCGAGGCGGCCATTGCCTCGGGCGAAGTGAATGTGCCGGCCGGCGGCGGCACCGCCGCCGAAAAGAAGATGCTGGCCGAAGCCGCCGCGCGTCCGACCTCGGCCAAGTCGTCGGCGACGACCGGCGGCGACGTCTCGCGCTTCTGGGTTCCGGTTCGTGGCCGCGTGTCGGCTCCGCGCCAGCCGCAGCAACAGCAGCAGTCGTACAGCGGCGCGCCCGTTTCGATGGGCCCCGCGGCGCCCCAGGGTCCGGTCGTTCGCGTGACCCGCGGTGACAAGGTGACCGAAATTACGGTTGGGGGTAAGTAAGATGAACAGCAAAGCCACTTTCAAGGTCGCGGCTCTCGCCCGCACCCTGGCCATTGGCCTGGTCGCAGCGACCCTGGTGTCGGCCCCGGTGCAGCAGGCAGCGGCGCAGGCGACGCAGAACGCCAGCAGCAGCGTCGACCTGTCGGTCGGTCGCGGCCGCCTGATCAGTCTGAGCGCGCCGATGACCGACGTGTTCGTCGCCGACGACAAGGTCGCCGACGTCCAGGTCCGCTCCAGCCGCCAGCTCTATGTCTTCGGCAAGGCACCCGGCGAAACGAGCATCTATGCAACCGATGCCAGCGGCCGGGTCGTCTATTCGACCGTAGCCCGCGTCGGCAACAACATCGAGACGATCGACCAGATGCTGTCGCTTGCAATGCCCGATGCAAAGATCGCGTCGAACACGATGAACGGCTTCATACTGCTGACCGGCACCGTCTCGTCGCCCGACGATGCGGCGGAGGCCGAGCGCCTTGTGCAGGCGTTCGTCGGCGACCAGACCAAGGTGCTGTCGCGCCTTCGCACTGCAACCCCGCTTCAGGTCAACCTGCAGGTCCGCATCGCCGAAGTGAACCGGACGCTTCTCAAGGAGATCAGCGGAAACGTGCTGACCCGCGACCGCGACGGCCAGTTCGGCAACGGCTTCCTCGGCAGCGTGGTGCGGGGCCGCACGGCGGGTACGATTACGTATCCGGGTGAAGGCACCTCGGGCGCGACCGGCACCACCTACCAGTTCACGACGCCTTCCGGCGTCAACAGCTTCGGCGCCGCCGGCCGCCTGTTCGGCCTCGATGTCATGGCCTCGCTCGACATCGGCGAACGGTCGGGCATGGTGGTCACGCTCGCGCAGCCGAACCTGACCGCGATTTCGGGCGAAACCGCCGACTTCCTGGCGGGCGGTGAATTCCCGGTTCCGATCCCGGGCAATTTCGCAAGCACCACGATCGAATATCGCAAATATGGCGTCAGCCTGGCCTATACGCCGACCGTTCTTTCGAACGGCCGCATCAGCCTGCGCGTGCGCCCGGAAGTGTCGGAACTGTCGACCGAAGGCGCCATCGAAATGGATGGCTTCCAGGTCCCGGCGCTGACGATCCGCCGCGCCGAGACGACGGTCGAGCTGGGTTCGGGCGAAAGCTTCATGATCGCGGGACTGATGAACAACCGTTCGATCGGCGCGATCGACAAGGTGCCCGGCCTCGGCGACGTTCCGCTTCTCGGCACGCTGTTCAAATCCGACAGCTTCCGCCGCGGCGAGACCGAGCTGGTGATCGTGGTCACGCCCTATCTCGTCCAGCCGGTCACGGCGAACGAGATCAAGCTGCCGACCGATGCCTATCAGGACTCGAACGACCTGCAGCGCCTGCTCCTCAACCAGACGAGCGACGGCGTGACGGGCGGCGACCGGCCGAAACCGAAGCTCGATACCACGGTGGGCGATGCCGACCGTCCGCGCGCGGCCGGCACGGCGGCGCCGGGTTTCAGCGTCGGCAAGTGACACGCCGGTTTTCAGGAGCAAAGTGATGAAGAAGATCGCAACTTGGACCGCCCTGGCACTGGCAACCACGCTCGCCGGATGTACGGGCGCGGCAAATGGCAATCGCGGCCTTGAATCGGTCCACCAGCCGGTGGTCCGGAACACCATCTATCAGTTCGACGTGGCCGCCGGTTCGGGCGAGATCGCGCCGAGCGAACAGGGTCGGCTTCAAGGCTGGCTCGACGCGTTGGGTGTGCGCTACGGCGACCGCATCGCCATCGAAGACCCGTCGGTCTATGGCGCCAGCGAGGCGCAGGCGACCGTCCGCGCGATGGTCGAACGCCGCGGCCTGCTCCTCAGCAACGACGTGCCGGTCACCACGGGCGCCGTTCCGCCCGGCTCGATCCGCGTCATCGTGACGCGCGCGACCGCCCATGTTCCGGGTTGTCCCGACTGGTCGAGCAAATCGGCGATCAACTTCACCAACGCCACGTCGTCGAACTATGGCTGCGCGACGAACAGCAACCTCGCGTCGATGGTCGCAGACCCCAACGATCTGATCAAGGGTTCGACCTCGACCGGCAATGATCCGAATGCCGCAACGCGCGCGATCAAGACCTATCGCGAACGGCCGCAGACGGGCGCCGGCGAACTCAAGGCCCAACAGACCACCAACTCAAGAGGAGGCAGCCAGTGAACGCTCCTTTCAAAGCAGCAGGGCTGCGTGACCCCTTCAATGCGTTCGTCTGCGACGACGATACGCTGGAGCTGATCCGCGTCGCGGCGGCCGACATGGGCTGGCCGACCGAGAAGTGCAACAAGGGCGGACTGCGCAACGCCGTCCAGTCGCTGTCTGTCTCGGCGAGCCCGAACATCCTGTTCGTCGACATGTCCGAATCGGGTGACCCGATCAACGACATCAACGCGCTGGCCGAGGTTTGCGAACCCGGCACCGTCGTGATCGCGGCGGGTCAGGTGAACGACGTCCGCCTGTACCGCGACCTTCTGTCGAGCGGCATCCAGGACTATCTGCTGAAGCCGCTGTCGCTCGATCAGGTCCGTGAATCGCTGACGATGGCGCAGGCGATGCTGTCGGCGCCGAAACATGCCGACATGCACGACGACAAGCCGCATCACATGATGGCGGTGGTCGGGGTGCGCGGCGGCGTCGGCGCGTCGCTCGTTTCGACGTCGCTCGCCTGGGCGATCAGCGAACAGGCCGACCGTCAGACCGCGCTCCTCGATCTCGACGTGCATTTCGGCACCGGCGCGCTGACGCTCGACCTCGAGCCCGGCCGCGGCCTGATCGACGCGATCGACAATCCCAGCCGGATCGACGGCCTGTTCATCGAGCGCGCCATGGTTCGCGCGTCGGACAAGCTCAGCCTGCTGTCGGCCGAAGCGCCGATCCACCAGCCGGTGATGACCGACGGCTCGGCCTTTTTCCAGCTGGAGGAAGAGCTGCGCAACGCGTTCGAGATGACGATCGTCGACATCCCCCGGCACGTTCTGATCCCCTTCCCCCACCTGGTGCAGGAAGTCGGAACGATCCTGCTGGTCAGCGATGTGACGCTCGCATCGGCGCGTGACACGATCCGTCTGCTGTCGTGGTTCAAGCAGAATGTTCCGGGTGCGCGGGTGATCCTGGTCGCCAACAAATTCCAGAGTGCCATTGGCGAGCTGTCGCGCAAGGAGTTCGAATCGTCGATCGAACGACCGATCGACTTCACCATTCCGTTCGATCCCAAGCTGGTCAGCCAGTCGGCGAAACTCGGCAAATCCTATGCCGAGATCTGCAAGGGGACGAAGGCCGGTCAGGTCTGGACCAGCCTGATGCGCCTCGTCATCGACGGCGCCGACGAAAGCGCCGAAGAGGCGCCGGTCGCGCCGGCAAAGGCAAAGGCGAAGTCGGGTGGCTCGCTGCTCGACAAGATCGGCGGCCTCGGCACGCTGGTGACGAAAAAGGCCAAGTGAACCGGCCAAAGCGGCTTGCCGGCTGGCAGGCCGCTCCGGCCACCCAAGGATAGGGCGGGCAAAGGGCGAACATGAACCTGCAATTGATCCTCGTCGTTGTTGCCGCCTTCGTCGCGGTCGGCATGCTGGTCATGGCGCTTGCCGGTCCATCGGTCAGCGGGGTGAAGAAGCGCCGGCTGTCGTCGGTCCGCGACCGTCACGCCGCATCGACCGAAGCCGTCGTCGCCGCGCAGATGCGCAAGACGATCCAGGCCCGGGGCGGCGGCGCCGCGAGCCTCTCCAACCTGATGCCGCGGCGCGAGCTGATGGAAAAGCGTCTGCGGCGCACCGGCAAGGGGTGGAATCTCAGCCAGTATATGCTCTGGTGCATGGGGCTGTTCGTGGTCGTGACGGGCGCGCTGCTCGTGTTGCGGACGCCGTTGCTGCTCGCCGCGCTTGTCGGGCTGTTGGTCGCTGTCGGCTTTCCGCACATGGTCGTGGGGCACCTGATCAAGAAGCGCGTCAACGCTTTCAATACCCGCTTTCCCGACGCGATCGACCTGCTCGTCCGCGGCCTGAAATCGGGTCTTCCCGTGACCGAAACCTTCCAGGTGGTGAGCCAGGAACTGCCCGGCCCGGTCGGCGAAGAATTCAAAGGCGTCGTCGAACGCATCCGCATCGGCAACACGATGGAAGCGGCACTGCAGGAATCGGCCGAGATGCTCGGCACGCCCGAGTTCCAGTTTTTCTGCATCACCATCCAGATCCAGCGCGAGACGGGCGGCAACCTTGCCGAAACGCTCGCGAATCTGTCCGACGTTCTGCGCAAGCGCGCGCAGATGAAGCTGAAGATCCGCGCGATGTCGTCGGAAGCCAAGGCGTCTGCCTATATCGTCGGCGCGCTGCCCTTCTTCGTCTTCGGCATCGTCTGGTCGATGAACCCCCAATATCTGGCCGGCTTCTTTACCGAGCAGCGGCTGATCATCGCGGGGGTCGGCGGGCTCATCTGGATGAGCATCGGTGCCCTCATCATGAAAAAAATGATCAGCTTCGAGATCTGAGGGGCGCGGACCGATGAACAGCCATTTCCTTCTCACCGCCGCCTTCTCGGGAGTCCAGAGCGGCCCCAAGCTGATGGGGATCGATGTCGTCTGGGCGGCGACGATGCTGGCCGCCGTCGGTGTCGGCGCGGTGCTCTTCGCCATCTATGGCGCGCTGACCGTACGCAATCCGATGACGAAGCGCGTCAAGGCGCTCAACGAGCGCCGCGAACAGCTCAAGGCTGGCATTACGGCCTCGACCACCAAGCGCCGGGCCAAGCTGGTCCGCAAGAACCAGACCGCCGACCGGATGCGCACCTTCCTCGGCAAGCTGCAGGTGCTGCAGGAAGAGCAGATCAAGGACGTCCAGCAGAAGCTGGCGCAGGCGGGCATCCGGTCGAAGGATCTGGCCGTTGCCGTGATCTTCGGCCGCCTCGTGCTGCCGATCCTGTTCGGCGGCATCGCCGCGACGCTGATCTATGGCATGGACATGTGGCCCGACCTGACGACGGTCAAGCGCGCGGGATTTACGATGGCGGCGCTGATTCTCGGCTACAAGGCGCCCGATCTGTTCGTCGACAACAAGCGCCAGAAGCGTACCGATGCGATCCGCAAGGGGCTTCCCGACGCGCTCGACCTGCTCGTCATCTGCGCCGAAGCGGGTCTTACCGTCGACGCCGCCTTCTCGCGCGTGTCGAAGGAACTCGGCCGCGCCTATCCCGAGCTGGGCGAGGAGTTCGCGCTGACTTCGATCGAGCTCGGCTTCCTGACCGAGCGCCGCCAGGCATTCGAGAACCTCGCCTATCGCGTCAATCTCGAGTCGGTGAAGGGCGTCGTGACGACCATGATCCAGACCGAGAAATATGGTACGCCGCTGGCCAGCGCGCTGCGCGTCCTGTCGGCCGAATTCCGCAACGAACGCATGATGCGCGCCGAGGAAAAGGCGGCGCGCCTGCCGGCGATCATGACGGTGCCGCTGATCCTGTTCATCCTGCCGGTGCTGTTCATCGTCATCCTGGGGCCCGCGGCCTGCGCACTCAGCGACGCGATGTCGGGCGGCGGTTTCGGTCGCGGGGGCGGCTGAAGCCCACGCACAGGGACGGACGATCGAGGGGCGGGAGAAATCCCGCCCCTTTTCGCATCAGGCGACGGTCTGCTCGATCGCGCCGAAAATGCTGTGATGATGGTCGTCGTCCATCCAGATGCGCACCGTGTCGCCCTTTTGCATGAACGGCGTCTTCGGCTCGCCCTGCCGGATCGTCTCGACCGTGCGGACTTCGGCAAGGCAGCTATAGCCGAGCCCACCCTCGGCGATCGGCCTGCCCGGACCGCCGTCGACGTCGCGGTTGGAGACGGTGCCCGACCCGATGATCGTGCCGGCGCCGAGGTTGCGCGTCTTGGCCGCATGGGCAATCAGCGCGCCGAAATCGAATGTCATGTCGACGCCCGCGTCGGCGCGGCCGAGCGGTTTGCCGTTGAGATCGACTGACAGCACGCCGTGCAGCTTGCCGTCCTTCCAGCGCGCGCCAAGCGCGTCGGGGGTGACGAATACCGGCGACATCGCGCTGGACGGCTTTGACTGGAAAAACCCGAAGCCCTTGGCGAGTTCGGCCGGTATCAGGCCGCGCAGCGACACATCGTTGGTGAGGCCGACGAGCAGTATCTTGCCGCGCGCCGCGACCGCATCGATCCCGGCCGGAACATCGCCCGTCACCACCACGACCTCCGCCTCCATATCGCATCCCCACGCCGGGTCGCCGAGCGGAATGGGATCGCGCGGGCCGAGGAAGGCATCGCTGCCGCCCTGGTACATCAGGGGATCGTGCCAGAAGCTTTCGGGCATCTCCGCATTGCGCGCCTGCCGGACGAGCGCGACATGGTTCACATAGGCACTGCCGTCGGCCCACTGATATGCGCGTGGCAGCGGCGAAGCGGCGTCGCGTTCGTGGAAGCGTTCGCGCGGGATGGCTTCGTGGTTGACGTCCTCCGCCAGCGCCGCGAGCCGCGGTGCCGCATCTTCCCAATCGTCGAGCGCCGCCTGCAGCGTCGGGGCGATCGCGCCGGCGTCGGCGTACCAGGCGAGGTCGTCGGAGACGACAACGAGCCGGCCGTCGCGGCCGTGCTTGAGCGAAGCGAGTTTCACATCTGTCCCTTTGTCTGCGACGCCGCGCATCGCATGATCGGGGGAGCGATGATCAGCGCGGCATCTGGATCGATGCGAAACAGGTAAAGCCGCTCTGCCCCGCCTGCAAGCGCCGGATATATTGCAGATAGGCCTGCGACTGGTTGTAGCTGGTGCCCGGCAGCGTCTGGCCGCGAAAGGCGCGCTTCACTTCCTCACCGGTGAACGGGCGCGGCGAGCCCGGGAAGGCGCCCTTCGTGCCCGGCGGCACGAGCTTGCCCTGCGCGTCGATATATTTGCCCGCCGCGGTCGGACCGGGAACGGGAATCTGGCAGTTCATCACCGACACCGCGGTCTGGGCAAAGGCCGGGCGGATCGTCAGCGCCGCCGACACGCCAACCGCGCCGAGCGCCAGCATCCGGCGCCGCGACGGTGCGGCATCGGCTGGATCGGCAGAATTTTCGGCGGGGATCGGGCTGTCTTCCATCGCGCAGCGCATAAACCAATGAAGCGTCGCGGAAAAGCAAAAGACCGCCTTGCCCCGTCCGCTTCCCTCTTTGGGACATTCGCGCGACAGGGGTTAACGACTGCGAACATCCTTGCGGCACGCCCTGCTTCGTGCGAGGGCGCGCGAGCGATGTTCGATCGTCTCTCGAGCCTTGTTGCCGCCCTCACCCTGGTCGCCATCGCGGCCATCTTTGCGGCGTTGGCGGGCGGCGATGCGCTTTCGATCGCGATTATCGCCGTGGCGGGAGTCGCCGGCGTCGCGATCGTTTACGGCGCCCTGCCCTCGCCGCTTCCCGACCCGCAAGCCCCCCCCAAGATCGAAGCGCCGCCGGTTTCGCTGCTCCGCCATCCCGATTTTGCGCTGTGGGTCGACCAGGAGGATGAACCGCTGATCGGCGTTGCCGACAATGTCGTCACGATCGTCAACGACGCCGCGGTGCGCCTGCTCGGCCGCCACATCGTCGGCGCCGACATCCGCACCGCGATTCGCCATCCCGCCGCGACCGAATGGCTGGCGCGCATCGGGGGCGACGCACCGCTGGAAACGCTCAATCTCGTAGACTTCCCCCGCCCCGGCCAGCGCTGGACGATGCGCATCGCCACGCTGTCGGGCAGCGAGCGGATCATCTTCCTCTCCGACCGCTCGGCGATCGACGCCGCGGACCGGATGCGATCCGATTTCGTCGCCAACGCCAGTCACGAGCTGCGCACGCCGCTTGCGGCGATCCTCGGCTATGTCGAAACGCTGCAGGACATGAACGGCGAAGCCGACGCCCCGATGCGCCACCGTTTCCTGTCGATCATCGAGCGCGAGGCGCGGCGGATGCAGCAGCTGGTGATCGACCTCCTCTCGATCTCGCGCGTCGAGGCGGACCGTTTCCGCCGCCCCACCCGACCGGTCAATCTGGCCGCCATCGTCAAGACGACGATCGCCCAATTGCAGGACAGCGAGGCCGCGCGTCCGAAGGATATCGTCGCGAGGCTCGGCCGCAGCGCGCAGCCTATTCTCGGCGACGAGGCGCAGCTCGGACAACTGGCCCACAATATCATTTCCAATGCGATGAAATATGGCCGTCCCGGAACGCCGGTCACGGTCGAACTGGCGCGCGAGGGACAACGCGTCCGGCTCTCGGTCAGCGACGAGGGCGAAGGCATCGCCCCCGACCATCTGCCGCGCCTGACCGAACGCTTCTACCGCGTCGACGAAGCACGCAGCCGCTCGGTCGGCGGCACCGGGCTCGGCCTTGCGATCGTCAAACATATCAGCGAGCGCCACCAGGGGCAGCTCGATATCGAAAGCGAGCTTGGCAAGGGCACGAAGGTTTCGGTGACCTTCCCGCTCGCCGCCGACGGCTAATCGATCGTTTCGAGAAGCTCGGCCAGCTTTCCGAACATCTCGTCGATCTGCGCCTTCTCGACGATCAGCGGGGGCGAGAGCGCGATGATATCGCCCGTCGCGCGGACGAGCAGGCCGTTGTCGAAGGCGGCGTGGAACAGCTCCATCGCGCGCGCGGTGGGGGCGCCGGGGCGCGGTTCGAGTTCGATCCCCGCGACAAGACCGATGGTGCGGATGTCGATGACATGGCGGCGTCCCTTCAGGCCGTGCGCCGCGTCCTCCCAATAGGCCGCGAGGTCGTTTGCGCGGTCGAACAGGCCGTCGCGCGCATAGAGGTCGAGCGTCGCAAGACCCGCGGCGCTGGCGAGCGGATGGCCCGAATAGGTGTAGCCGTGGAACAGCTCGATGCCGCCCGCGACGCTGTCGATCACCGCATCGTGCAATTCGCGCTTTACCGCCACCGCGCCCATCGGAACCGCCGCGTTGGTCAGCCCCTTCGCCATCGTGATGATATCGGGGGTGACGCCCCATGCCTCCGACGCCGTCGGCGCACCGACGCGGCCGAACGCGGTGATGACCTCGTCGAAGATCAGGAGGATGCCGTTGCGGTCGCAAATCTCGCGCAGCCGCTGGAGATAGCCCACCGGCGGGATGAGCACCCCGGTCGAGCCCGCCATCGGCTCGACGATCACCGCCGCGATCGTCTCTGCGCCGTGCAGGTCGACGAGGCGCTGCAGATCGTCGGCCAGTTCGGCGCCATGTCGGGGGAAGCCGCGCGCGAAGGCGTTGCGGCCGATATCGTGCGTATGGCGCAGATGATCGGCGCCGGGCAGCGTCGAAAAGACCCGCCGGTTGTTGACGAGCCCGCCAACCGTGATCCCGCCAAAGCCGGTGCCGTGATAGCCGCGCTCACGGCCGATCAGGCGGGTGCGCGTTCCCTGTCCCTTCGCGCGCTGGATCGCGAGCGCGATCTTGAGCGCGGAGTCGACTGACTCCGACCCGCTGTTGGTGAAGAAGATGCGGTCGAGACCGTCGGGCATCAGCGCCGCGACGCGCTGGGCGAGTTCGAACGGCAACGGGTGGCCGAGCTGGAAGGTCGGCGCGAAATCGAGCGTCGATGCGGCCTTTGCGATCGCCTCGGCAATCTCGGGTCGGCAATGACCTGCGTTGCTGCACCAGAGGCCGGCAGTGCCGTCGAGGATTTCGCGCCCGTCGCTCGACCGGTAATACATGCCGCTCGCGGACACGAGCTGGCGCGGGTTCGCCTTGTACGCGCGGTTGGCGGTGAACGGCATCCAGAAAGACGCCAGCTGGTCGTTGTCACCCCTCATCGATCGTCTCCATGCGGTGGCAGGACATTGGCCTGTCCGCCCCAAAGTTCAGCAAAGTTCAGCCTTGTGCGACCAACTTTTGCCGTCCGCTCTCGATGCGAAACAAGAGGTGCGGCAGACAGCGCAATCACGGCACAAGGACAGGACACCGACATTGCGCGAAGCTATCGCGCGCCAACGATGTAGGACAGTGAAAAATCGCGCGGCAGGATGGCGGCTCTGGGGTGGATTCCAGACCTTCAATTCTCGTCACCCTGAACTTGTTTCAGCATCCATGGCCGGGCCTTGCATCCGGCGCGGCGCCGAAGGAAACGGCAGGCCATGGACCCTGAAACAAGTTCAGGGTGACGATGCAGGATGGGTCAGCTTCCGGTCGTTTGCTGTCATTCGTCATCCCGGACTTGATCCGGGATCCACCGCAGCGCTGAAGTCATGGGCCCCGGATCAAGTCCGGGGTGACGATGAAGCGTAGGTCCGCAACCGGTCGTCTCCAGACATTCGCCCGCTGAATCGGCGCAAGAAATGGCCGATACCGGCCCCTCTGGCGCTTCGCCGAACTTCGCGATAGGCTGGCCTTCCACAAACGGGCCGGCTCCTCGGCCCAATCGGGGGCACATGTCAGTCAATCTGGAACAATGGATCAGCGACCATAAAATCGACGAAGTCGAATGTATCGTCCCCGACATCAACGGGGTCCAGCGCGGCAAGGTTCTGCCGGCCAAGAAGTTCCTCTCCTCGGTCAAGGACAAGTCGCTCCGTATTCCGGGCAGTGTCTTCATCTGCACGATCGACGGCCACTACCCTGAGGATATCGACGATATCTGGGACAAGGACCCCGACAAGATATTGATCGCCGACCCGAGCACGATCTGCGTCGCGCCGGGTTTCACCTCGCCCACCGCCTTTGTGATCGCCGACGCCTTCAACGGCGACGGGACCGAAGTCGACATCGCGCCGCGCACGATCCTGAAAAAGGTTCTCGGCCTGTACGAGGACAAGGGCTGGAAGCCGATCATCGCGCCCGAGGTCGAATTCTACCTCGTCTCGCAGAACACCGATCCCGACTTCCCGCTGACGCCGCCGACCGGCCAGTCGGGACGCGCCGAGACCGCGAGCCAGCCCTATGGGCTGGAGGCGATGAACGAATATGAGGATATCATCGACCATATCTATGACGATTGCGAGCTGATGGGGCTCAACATCGACACGATGATCCACGAAATGGGCGCCGCGCAGCTCGAGGTCAATTTCAACCACGGCGACCCGCTGCGCCTGGCGGACGAGGTGTTCCTGTTCAAGCGCGTCGTGCGGGGCGTCGCCAAGCAGCACGGCGTCTATGCGACCTTCATGGCGAACCCGATGGCGGGCCAGCCGGGCAGCGCGATGCATATCCACCAGTCGGTGGTCGATGTCGCGACGGGCAAGAACCTCTTTTCGACGGCGAACGGCCGCGACAGCGCCGCCTTTCGTTCCTATGTCGCGGGCCTGATCCGCTTCATGCCGCAGATTTCGCCGATGTGGGCGCCGAACGTGAACAGTTTCCGGCGGATGCGGCCCGACAGCGCGGCGCCCATCAACGTGCAATGGGGCGTCGACAACCGCTCGTGCGGCTTTCGCGTGCCGGTATCGGACAAGAACAACCGCCGGATCGAAAACCGCCTGCCGGGCGCCGACAGCAACCCCTATCTCGCGATCGCTTCGTCGCTGGTCTGCGGCTATATCGGGATGGTCGACCGCATGGTGCCGCCGAAGCCGATCACCGGCAGCGCCTATAACCGTGCGCGTACCCTGCCCCGCACGCTGGAGGCGGCGCTCGACCGGTTCAGCTCGTGCAAGAAGGTGCGTAATCTGCTGGGCGACGATTTCTTCGAAATCTTCTTCGCGGTGAAGGATTATGAGCTGTTCAACTATCAGTCGGTGGTGTCGAGCTGGGAGCGCGAACATCTGCTGATGCGGGTCTGAATGAGCGATCCGCTCAATCACAGCTATTACGCCGCGACCGCGCACGCGTGGCGGCCAAGGGCTTTCGACAGCGAGGATTGCAGTTGCGATGTCGCGGTGATCGGCGGCGGGTTTACGGGCTTGTCCGCCGCCCTCGCATGTGCCGAACGCGGCTTTTCGGTGATCCTGATCGAGCGCGAGCATGTCGGCTTCGGCGCCTCGGGACGCAACGGCGGGCAGCTGATCCCGGGCCTGCGCTGGACTGCCGCCGAACTCGAAACGGAATTCGGCGGCGAGCGCGCCGATGCGCTGTTCGACCTTTGCTGGCGCGACAACCGCGTGAAGGCGCGGATCGAAAAGCACGGCATCGACTGCGACCTCAAGGCCGGGCATCTCGAGGCGGCATGGACGCCAAAGGATTTCGGCGCGATGCGGCGCGACGCCGACTATCTTGCCAGCCGGTTCGGATACCCGACCGACGTCGTCGGCAGGACCGATATGGGCGAACATATCGCCAGCCCGCTCTATCATGGGGGCATCTACGATCCGCAGGGCGGACACTTTCATCCGCTGAACTATGCGATCGGGCTGGCACAGGCTGCCGAAGCCGCAGGCGTGCGCATTCGGGAAAATGAGCGCGCTCACCGCATCACCGACACCCCCGCGGGACCGGGCGTGATGACCGACCGCGCGCATGTCGGCGCGCGCTATGTCATCGACGCGACCGATAGCTGGATCGGCGAGGTCGAGCCCGACCTTGGGCGCTACACCGTACCGATCATGAACTACAACATCGCGACCGCGCCGCTCGCCAACGCCGACGGGCTGCTCCCGACCGACGCTGCGATCGCCGACAGCCGCTTTGTCCTCAACTATTTCCGCCTCTCCGCCGACAAACGGCTGATCTTCGGCGGCGGCGAGCGTTATTCGCAGACCCCGCCGCGCGACATTGCGGCGTTCGTGCGACCGTTCATGGCCGAGGTTTTCCCCGAGATTGCCGACGCGACGATCGACTATGGCTGGGGCGGTGCGGTGGCGGTGACGATGAACCGCCTGCCGCATATCGGGCGGCGCGGGAATGTGTTTTTCGCGCACGGCTTTTCGGGGCACGGCGCGCTGGTCACGACAACTGCCGGCGAGTTGATCGCCGAGGCGCTGGCAGGGACGGCGGAGCGTTTCGACATTCTCGCCAGCCTGCCCTCGAAGCCTTTCCCCGGCGGCAGATGGCTTCGCCGGCCGCTCGCGACCCTGGGCCTGCTCTACTATGCGCTGAAGGACAGGCTCGGGTGATCGGTGACGCCGCCATCCTCCGCGTCGCCGAACGCGAGGCCGAGCGGTTTCGCAGTGCCAATCCGCATGCTTTCGCGCACCATGCTTCCGCAACCGGCTGGTTTCAGTCGGTGCCCTTCCACTGGATGAAGGACTGGCCTAGCCCGGTGCCGATCGTCGCCGCCTCGGCGAAGGACGCGATGCTGACCAGCATCGACGGCCAGACCTACGACGACTTCTGCCTCGGCGACACCGCCAGCCTCTTCGGCCACTCGCCCCCCGCCCTCGCCGCCGCGCTGGCGCAGCAGGTGCGCGAAGGGCTGAGCTATATGCTCCCCACCGAACGCGGCGCGGCGCTATCGAAGAAGCTCGCGGCGATGTTCGGCCTACCGCAGTGGCAGGTCACGACGACCGCCAGCGAAGCCAACCGCGCCGTGATCCGCTGGTGCCGCGGGATCAGCGGGCGGCGCAAAATCCTGATCTTCAACGGCGCCTATCATGGCGCGGTCGATGACGCCTTCGTCGACCTGAAGGGTGGCGTGCCGGTCATGCGCGCGAGCCTCATCGGACAGGCTCACGATCTTCGCGACACGACGACCGTGATCGAGTTCAACGACGGGGACGCGCTTGCCGCCGCGCTTCGCCATGGCGACATCGCCTGCGTGCTCGCCGAGCCGGTGATGACCAATGTCGGCATGGTGTGCGATGCGCCGGGTTTTCTGCACATGCTGCGCGCGCTGTGCGACGAGACGGACACGTTGCTGGTGTTCGACGAAACGCACACGATTTCGTCGGGCTATGGTGGCCATGGCGTCACGCATGGGCCGGTGCCCGACCTGATGGTCGTCGGCAAGTCGATCGGCGGCGGGGTGCCATGCGCGGTCTATGGATTCAGCACCGAAGTCGCGGCGCGCATGGCTGCGCTGAACCGGTCGCGTTCGCCCGGACATAGCGGCATCGGCACGACGCTCTCGGCCAACGCGCTCGCAATCACCGCGATGGACACTATGTTGGGCGAGGTCATCACGCCGGCCGCCTATGACCATATGCTGCGCGGCGCCGCGCGGACCGTTGCCGGTCTCGAAGCGGAAATCGCAAGCGCAAAACTCGACTGGCACGTCACGCAGGTCGGCGCGCGCGTCGAGTTCCTGACCTGCCCCGTCCCACCGCGGAACGGCAACGAAGCCAAGGCCGCGATGCATCCCGAGCTGGAGGCGGCGATCCATCTCTTCCTCGCCAATCGCGGGATTTTGCTGGCGCCGTTCCACAATATGATGTTGGTGAGCCCGGTTACGTCGGACGACCAGATCGACCGGCTCGTCGGCGCTTTCGCCGACTGCGTAAAGCGTTTGAAGGAGTAGAGGGGCGATGTCGAAATCATCGGGCGTGATTGCGCCGCGTTCGGAGGCCGAGGCGTTTTTCCGGGCCAATCCCGACGTCGATTCGATCGAGATGATCTATACCGACATGGGCGGCGTGCCGCGCGGCAAGCGCCTGCGCCAGCATGAAGTGCTCGCGGTTTATGAAAGCGGCCGCATGTTCCCCGGCTCGATCACCGTCGTCGACATCACCGGACAGGACACCGTCGAAACCGGCCTCGTCTGGGAGGATGGCGATGCCGACCGCTCGATGAAGCCGATCCCCGGCACCCTCGTCCGCACCCCGTGGGGCGGTGACACGGCCGCACAGTTCCTCGTTGATTTCTACGAGCTCGACGGCACGCCGCACGACCTCGACCCGCGGCACGTCCTCGGCCGTGTGATCGACCGCTTCACCGCCGATGGTCTGACGCCGGTCCTTGCGGTCGAACTCGAATTCTACCTCGTCGATCCGCGCCGCGCCCGCGATGGCAAGGTCCGCCCTGCCCGCCCGGCTTACAGCCGTGACACCCCGCGCAATGTAGAGGTGTATGGGCTGCGCGAGCTCGACGATTTCCGTCCCTTCTTCGACGCGCTTTACGCGGCGACCGACGTGCAGGGTCTGCCGCTCGAAAGCGCGATCTCCGAATTCGCGCCGGGCCAGTTCGAGCTGACGCTGCGCCACAAGCCCGACGCGCTGCGCGCCTGCGACGATGCGATCATGTACAAACGCCTCGTCAAGGCGATCGCGCAGCAACAGGGGCTGGAAGCGACCTTCATGGCGAAGCCCTTCGCCGAGCAGGCGGGCAGCGGGATGCACATCCACGTCTCGGTCAACGACGACACCGGCAGCAACATCTTCGCGAGCGACGACCCCGAAGGCACCCCGGCGCTCCGCCACGCCATCGGCGGGATGATCGGAACCGTCGGCGATGCCTTTGCGCTCTTCGCACCGCACGCGAACAGCTATCGCCGGTTCAAGGCGAACAGCTACGCCCCGGTCGCGCCGACGTGGGGCGTCAACAATCGCACCGTCTCCTTCCGCATCCCCGCCGGCCCGCCATCGAGCCGCCATGTCGAGCATCGCGCCTGCGGCGCCGACGCCAACCCCTATCTGGCGGTCGCGGCCGTCCTTGCGGGCATGCATCATGGCATGACGACCCGCGCCGACCCGGGCGCGGCGGTGGTCGGCAACGGCTACGACCGCGACAACAGCGGCGACGACAAGCCGCCGTCGAACTGGTTCGCGGCGGTCGACCGTTTCGAGGCGTCGAGCCTGATGCGCGATTATCTGGGGGCGCGGTTCGTCGAGATGTTCAGCATCGTGAAGCGGGTCGAACAGAACAATTATTTCAGCGTCGTCCCGACACTCGATTACGACTGGTACCTGCGCAACGCATGAATGTTCCAGAATTTATTGGTGCAGCGCAAAAAAGCCTCTTCCCAAGGTGACATTATTGAGTCAGCTTGACGTCACAAACAGGGAGGCCGTCAATGGATTTGAACGAACTGCTCGCGCAGGGCCGCAACCGTCGCTCGCTGCTGCAGGCCATGGGGGTGGCCGCCATCGGGATCAGCTTTGGCGGCCTTGCGGCGTGCAGCAAGGGCGAAGGCAAAAAGCTCTCGAACGGTGAGGAAGCCAAGCTCAACTTCTACAACTGGGACACCTATATCGGCGAGACGACGCTCGACGATTTCAAGAAATCGACGGGTGTCGAGGTCACGATGGACCTCTTCGACAGCAACGATACGCTGTTCGCGAAATTCAAGGCGGGCAACCCCGGATACGACGTGATCGTGCCGTCGAACGACTTCGTCGAGCGCATGGTCCGTGCCGACATGCTGCAGCCGCTCGATCATGCGCAGATTCCGAACATCAAGAACGTCGATCCGGCTTTCATGAATGTCGATTACGACCCGGGGCGCAAATTTTCGCTTCCCTATACCTGGCTCGTACTCGGCATCGGCTATCGCAAGTCGAAAGTGAAAGCGAAGCCCGACAGCTGGAAGGTGCTGTTCGACAGCCCCGAATATGCCGGCCGCATCGCCTGGCTGTCGGAGGCCGGTGACATGTTCCGCCTCTACGGCAAATATCTGGGCAAGTCGGTCAACGCGCTGACCCCCGCCGACATCGAGACGATCGCGGCGATGATGATCAAGCAGAAACCCAATGTGAAGAAATTCCACGAGGACGACGGGCAGGATCTGCTGCTGAAGGGCGACTGCGACGTCGTGCTCGAATATAATGGCGATATCGCACAGGCGATGGTCGAGGACGACGATCTCGACTTCGTCGTGCCCAAGGAAGGCAGCCAGCTCAATTCGGATACGCTGTGCATCCCGAAGGGCGCGCCGCATCCGAAGAATGCGCACGCCTTCATCAACTATATGCTCGATGCCGAGGTGGGCAAGAAGATCACCGAGACGATCCTCTATCCGACCCCGAACCTCGCGGCGAAGGCGCTGATGCCCGACACGTACAAGAATAATCCGGTCATCTTCCCGCCCGTCGATATCCTCGCGAAATGCGAGTATGCGAAGTTCAACGAGAAGCTTCAGCCGCTGTACGAGGAGGCCTTCACCAAGGTGCGGGCGTCGTAAGATCCTGAAGGGGGCATCGGGGGATGGCCGAGCAGGACTGGAAGGCGAACAAGCGGGTCTTCGCGGCGGTTTCGCTACCGACCCTGCTGTGGACCCTGCTCTTCTTCGTCATCCCGATGGCGATCGTCTGGTTCTACAGCTTCGGCGAGAACAAGGGGCTGACCGAAATCGAATTTTCGGGAACGCTCGACAATTACAAGCGCGCGACCGAGTTCCTCTATCTCAGCATCTTCGGGAAGAGCTTCGCGGTCGCGGCGCTCGTGACCCTGATCTGCCTGATCATCGGCTTTCCCGTCGCGATGGCGATCACCTTCGCGAGCGAGAAATGGCGGCCCTGGCTGCTGCTCGGCATCATGCTGCCCTTCTGGACCAACTTGCTCATCCGCACCTACGCGCTGATGATGCTGCTCGGGACGCAGGGCTTCGCGAACAAGGGGCTCGAAGCGCTGTGGGGCGGCGCGAGCTGGTTCAGGACGCTCGTCGGGCTCCAGCCGCTGCCGACGTGGGAGCCGGTGCAGCTGCTCTTCAACAATTTCGCGGTCGTCTTCGGGCTCGTCTATGTCCATCTGCCCTTCATGGTGCTCCCGCTCTACGCGGCGCTCGACCGGCTCGACCGTAGCCTGATCGAGGCCAGCCTCGACCTCGGCGCAGGGCATTTCCGCACGATCATGCGCATCGTCGTGCCGCTGGCAGCCCCCGGGATCGTCGCCGGCGTGATGATCACGCTGATCCCCGCGCTCGGCGCCTACCTCACCCCCGATCTGATGGGCGGCACCGACAGCCAGATGATCGCGAACGTGATCGAGCGCCAGTTCAAGAAGGCCAACGACTGGCCCTTCGGCGCCGCGCTCTCCTTCATCCTCATCTACGCCATGTTCATCCTGATCGCGCTGCAGGCGATGCGCAGGAAAGGGCCGGAGGTCCGCTGATGGCCCTGTTCGCCCGCACCCCGCGCGCCCCGCTCGAATACAGCCGCACCCTGTGGATGCGGGCCTGGGTCGGGCTGGTGATGCTGTTCCTTTATGCGCCGCTGATCGTGCTGATGATCTTCAGCTTCAACGACAGCAAGCGCAATGTCGTGTGGCGCGGCTTCACGACGAAATATTACGAAAAGGCGCTCGGTAACGACGTTCTGGTCGAAGCACTGGTCAATTCGCTGACGATCGCGGCGCTCGCGACGATCGCCAGCCTGATCCTCGGCGCGGTCGCCGCGGTGATGCTGTGGCGCTTTCGCTTCCCGCTGAAAGGCGCGGTCGACGGAACGATCTCGCTGCCGATCATCGTTCCCGAAATCTGCATGGGTGTCGCCTTCCTGATCTTCTTTGCAAAGTGGCTCGAATGGCCGACCGACCTGATCTGGCCGTTCAACCTCGGCGCGATCGTCATCGCGCACATCACCTTCTGCTTCCCCTTCGTGACGATGGTCGTGCGCTCGCGCCTCGCGAGCTTCAACCGCGAGCAGGAGGAGGCTGCGAAGGATCTCGGCGCGGGCGAACGGGCGGTGTTCCGCGACGTGCTGATCCCGCATATGAAACCGGCGCTCGTCGCGGGGGCGCTGCTGTCCTTCACCCTGAGCCTCGACGATTTCGTCATCACCTATTTCACCAGCGGGCCCGACACGATCACCTTCCCGGTGAAGGTCTATTCGATGGTGCGCTTCTCCGTGACGCCCGAGGTCAATGCCGCCTCGACCCTGCTCATCATCCTCACCATCGTCCTGACCGCCGTCGCGCTGAAACTTCAGGGCGTGAAGGCCATCGCGGAGACGCATTGATGCGACCTGCCTTCCCCGTTCGCATCGAGCGAAGTCGAGATGCCCATCCTCAGCGCGCTGCTTCACGGCGTTTCGACTTCGCTCGACACGAACGGAATTAGGATCTTTTCATGACCGAACCCGCCAAACCGATCATCCAGATCCAGAATGTCACCAAGCGTTTCGGCCGGGTCGCCGCGGTCGACAATGTCAGCCTCGACATTCTGGCCGGCGAATTCTTCGTCCTGCTCGGCCCCTCGGGCTGCGGCAAGACGACCCTGCTGCGCATGATCGCCGGGTTCGAGCTGCCGACCGAAGGCACGATCCTGATCGACGGGCAGGATATGGCGGGTATCCCGCCGAACAAGCGGCCGGTGAACATGGTGTTCCAGAGCTATGCCGTGTTCCCGCACATGAGCGTCGCAGACAATGTCGCCTATGGCCTGAAGATTGCGGGGGTGAAGGGGGGCGAGGTCAAGGACCGCGTTGCCGAGGCGCTCGACCTCGTCAAGCTCGGCGGGTTCGAGGACCGGATGCCCGACCAGATGTCGGGCGGCCAGCGCCAGCGCGTCGCGCTCGCGCGCAGCCTGATCATGCGCCCGAAGGTGCTGCTGCTCGACGAGCCGCTGTCGGCGCTCGACGCCAAGCTGCGCGCGCAGATGCAGTTCGAACTGGCGGAACTGCAGGATCAGGTCGGCATCACCTTCGTCACGGTAACGCACGACCAGGACGAGGCACTGTCGATGGCCAGCCGGATCGCGGTGATCAACAAGGGCGAGGTGTCGCAGCTTGCGGGCCCCTCCGACCTCTACGAATATCCGGCAAACCGCTTCGTTGCCGATTTCGTCGGGTCGGTGAACATTTTCGAGGGCAAGCTGACACTGGACGAGCCCGACCGCGCGGCGGTCGATTGTCCGGGGCTAGGCAAGGTTTACCTCAACCACGGCGTCACCGGTCCGCACGGCGCCGATGTATGGGTCGCGCTGCGCCCCGAGAAAATCTACCTCCACGTCCCCGGCGAGGGCAAGGCGGTGCGCGCGGCGGCGCAGGACGCGCCCGACGGACACAACTTCGCGCGCGGCTGCATCAAGGGCATGTCCTATCTCGGCGACATCACCCTGTACGACATCTTGCTCGAATCGGGTGCGCGCCTGCGTGTCTCGCGGCCCAACCTGTCGCGCCATGACCAGGAGGATTTCACCTGGGACGACAAGGTCTCGATGCATTGGCGGGCCGACAGCCCGGTGGTGCTGCTGGGTTAGACCTCCCGCCCCCTCCCAATCTTCGTCATCCCGGACTTGGTCGGGGTTCCAAGACTTCGGCGCTGCTGTGGATCCCGGATCAAGTCCGGGATGACGAGATTAATGAGCCGCCTTCTTGCCTGGAAGGAAGTGCAGCGCGCCGACGATCAATCCGCCGAGCAGCAGCCCGAACACGCCCGCGCCGCCGGCGTTGATCAACCACTCCCAAAGCCCCGCAAGCGGCAGTCCGCCGCCGAGCGCGTGCGCCGTGTCGTGCAGCCAGTGGCCGATCCCGCCGATATGATATTCGTCGAGGCCGTGGAGCACGATCTGCCCGCCGACCCAGAGCATCGCGGCGGTCCCGATCGTCGCCAGCGCGGCGAGCAGCTTGGGCATCAGGGCCACGAGCCCGCGCCCGATCGCCTGCCGCGCCTTGTTGCCCTCCTTCGCCATATGGAGGCCGATGTCGTCCATCTTCACGATCAGTCCGACGACCCCATAGACGGCAACGGTAATCAGCACCGCGACGAGCGCCAGCGTCGCGCCGCGCATGACCAGATGCTCGTCGAGCACCTCGTTGAGCGCGATCACCATGATTTCGGCCGAGAGGATGAAGTCGGTGCGCACGGCCCCCTTCACCATCATCTCCTCATGGTCCTTGTCGGCGACGATCTCGGCGTCTTCTTCGAGGCTAGTCTTGTCCTCCTGCAGCGAGTGGAGCACCTTTTCGGCGCCCTCGAAGCAGAGATAAGCGCCGCCGAGCATCAGCAGCGGCGTGATCGCCCATGGCAGGAAGGTCGAGAGCAGCAGCAGCGCCGGCAGGATCAGCACCAGCTTGTTGAACAGCGATCCCTTGGTGATCCGCCAGATGATCGGCAGTTCGCGGTCGGGAGTGAAGCCGGTGACATAGCGCGGCGTCACCGCGGTATCGTCGACCACGACCCCCGCCGCCTTGACCCCGGCCTTCGACGCCGCGGCGCCCACGTCATCGATGCTCGCGGCCGCCACCTTCGCGATAGTGGCGACGTCGTCGAGCAGGGCAAACAGGCCGGAAGGCATGGGAGAGATTTCTTCCTTTGTTAAAGCGCGCGGAGCTTCGGCATCACCTCATCGAGTGATTTGCGGATGATGGCAACCATCTCGTCGATCTGTTCGGTGGTGATGATCAGCGGCGGGCACATGACCAGGCTGTCGCGGATGCCGCGCACCATCAGGCCATTGGCGATGCACCCGTCGCGCGCCATCGGTCCCGCGGTGCCCTCGGCGCCGCCGAAACGCGCGCGCGTCGCCTTGTCGGCGACGATCTCGACCGCGCCCAGGAGCCCGACCGAGCGTGTCTCGCCGACGAGCGGATGGTCGTTCAGCGTCGCAAGCGCCTTCGCAAGATGCGGCCCCGTGACGCTGCCGGTGCGCTCGACCAGACCTTCGCGCTCGATGATCTCGATATTCTTGAGCGCGACCGCCGCTGCGACCGGGTGGCCCGAGTAGGTGAAGCCGTGGACGAAATCGCCGCCGGTCTTGAGGACATCGACGACATGGCCCGCGACCGCGGTCGCCGAAATCGGCAGGTAGCCCGACGACAGCCCCTTCGCCATCGGCATCAGGTCGGGCGTGAAGCCCATCGTCTCGTGCCCCCACATCTTGCCGGTGCGCCCGAAGCCGCAGATGACTTCGTCGGCGACGAGCAACAGGCCATATTTGCGCACCACCGCCTCGACCTTCGGCCAATAGCCCTTCGGCGGAATGATCACACCGCCCGCGCCCTGCACGGGTTCGCCGATGAAGGCGGCGCAATTTTCGGGGCCGACCTCGAGGATCTTGTCCTCGATCGCCTGCACGCAGGCGTCGCAGAACTCTTCCTCGGTCATCCCTTGGCCTTCATTGAAAGCATAGGGTTGGCGAACATGCGCGACCCCGGGAATCGGCAGGTCGCCCTGCGCATGCATCGCCTTCATGCCGCCGAGCGAGACGCCCGCGACGGTCGAGCCATGATAGGCGTTCCAGCGGCTGATGAAGACGGTGCGCTTGGGCTCGCCCTTGAGCTTCCAATAGTGGCGCACCATGCGGAAGACGGTGTCGTTCGCTTCGCTGCCCGAGGCGTTGAAGAAGACATGCGGCAGGCGGTTCTGCGTCAGGCTGGCGATCTTTGCCGCCAGCGTCACCGTCGGCGGCGTCGCGGTCTTGAAGAAGGTGTTGTAGAAGGGCAGCTCGCGCATCTGGGCTGCCGCCGCCTCGACCAGCTCCTCGCGGCCATAGCCGACATTGACGCACCACAGGCCCGCCATCCCGTCGAGGATGCGGTGGCCGTCGCCGTCGGTGATGGTGCAGCCCTCGGCACGGGTGATGATGCGGCTGCCGCCGAGCCTTTCGATTTCGGCCCAGTCGGCCTGCGCGGGAAGATGGTGCGCGACGTCGAGGCGGCGCAGTTCGGCGATGTCGTGATTGCGGGGCATCAATGAAACTCCTGATTGTCTGGAAACGGAAAGAAACCGGATTCCGGAACATCAGGGCGAAAAGCTGATCCGTGCGAGATAGCGATCATATCGGGTGACGCGGTGGTTCATAATTCGCCTCTTAACGCGCGCCCGAGCAGGTGGAAATAGGTCTGGCTCTGGGCGTTCGCATCGGGCGCCCATTCGGGATGCCATTGCACGGCGAGCAACGGCGCACCGTTCGGCCGCGCGCTATAGGCCTCGATCAGGCCGTCGGGCGCGCGCGCCTCGACCGCCAGGCCGTCGGCGAGTTCGCCGATACCCTGATAATGCACCGAATTGACGTCGAGCGACGGCGTCTCATAGGCGGCGGCGAGCAAGCCGCCGGCAACCAGATCGACCTTGTGACGATGGTCGAACATCGCATCGAACGCCGTGCCGTCAGGCGCATGATGCGCGAGCAGCGCCTCGCTGGCCGAGGTGTCGCGCCGCAGCGTCCCGCCGAGCGCGACATTGATCTCCTGGAAGCCGCGGCAGATGCCGAAGAGCGGTCGGCGGGCAGCGATCACCGCGTCGACCAGGTCGAGCATCATCCGGTCGCGTTCGGGGTCGAACGGCCCCTCGCCTTCGCGTTCGTCGCCATAGCGCGCCGGTTCGACGTTCGAGGGCGTACCGGTCAGCAGAACCCCGTCGAGCCGCCCGACAATCTCGTCCGCGCGCATATATTCGGGCAGCGACGGAATGATCAGCGCCGCGCAATCGGCGTGGCGCATCGCCGCGATCGCATAGCGGTTCATCACCGCCTGCGCGATCTCGGTTCCGACCTTGCGGTTGCAGGCAATGATGCCGAGGACGGGGCGCGAGGACATGCCCTCTTGCTGCCGATTTTAGGCGCCGTGCGCCAGCGAAATTTCACGCATACTGGCGCGCGAACGCCGCTGCCGCACCGAACAGGCCGGGCTGCGGATGCGTGATCAGCTTGACCGGGATCGCCGCCATGAAATTCTCGAACCGTCCCTTGGCGACGAAGCGTTCGGGAAAGCCCGAACGAAGAAGCTGGTCGCGTATGCGCAGGCCGAGCCCGCCTGCTACCACGACCCCGCTCGCCCCCTGAGCCAGCGCGAGGTCGCCCGCGACGCTGCCGAGCGACAGGCAGAAACGATCCGCCGCTGCGGCGGCGAGCGCGTCCTCGCCGCTCATCGCATTCGTCCAGATCGTGCGGTCGTCGAGCGGCGTGATCGCCCGCCCCTCCATGCTCGCGAGCGTCTCGTAGATGTCGACGATGCCGGGTCCCGACACGATCCGCTCGATCGACACGCGGCGGTGGCGTTTGCGCAGCCGCGCGAGGATCGCATCCTCGATGCTGTCGAGCGGCGCGAAATCGATGTGCCCGCCCTCGGTCGCCTGGACACGGTAACCGCCGTCGCCGCGCCAGATATGCGCGACGCCAAGCCCGGTGCCGGGACCGATGATGCTGATCGTGCCGTCCGCGGGCAGCGGCGCATCGGGGCCCGCCAGATGCTCGAAATATTCCGAACCGGCCTGCGCCACCGCATGGCCCACCGCCTCGAAGTCATTGACCAGCACATGGCGGTCGACGTTCAGCTTCTCGCCGATTAGCGCCGGACGGATGATCCAGGGATTGTTGGTAAAGCGAATGACGTCGCCGCGCGTCGGCCCGGCAATCGCGATCGCAACGCTGCGCGGCAACGATCCGCCCTGCTGCTGCTCGAAATCCTGCCAAGCCGTCTGAAAGCTCGCATGATCCTTCGTATGGAGCGTCGTCGCTTCGCCGAGCGCGGCGACCCGTCCGCCCGCGATCTCTGCGATGGCAAAGCGCGCGTGCGTGCCGCCGATGTCGACCGTGACGATGGCTTCGCTCATGCCTCTCCCTTGCCTGCGGCAGCAATGTCGTGTGCAGCAGCAATGTCGCACGCCCGGTGTCGATGCAACAGGGCATAGCTATGCGCCGGGTCAACGCGGGCGCGGCACCACAAGCGCTGCAGGGGCTCGATATCCGGCAATTTTAGGGAAATGGCGCACCCGGAACGATTCGAACGTCCGACCCCCAGATTCGTAGTCTGGTGCTCTATCCAGCTGAGCTACGGGTGCGTGGAGGGGAGCCTTTAGGGGGCTGCGCAAAATCGCGCAACCCCCTTTTGGCGATTATTTTCGCAGCGCCGCCTGCGCCGCCGCCAGCCGCGCGATAGGCACGCGATATGGCGAGGCGCTGACATAGTCGAGGCCGGTTTTCTCGCAGAAATGGATGCTCGGCGCGTCGCCGCCATGCTCGCCGCAGATGCCGAGCTTGATGCCCGCACGCGTCCCGCGGCCGCGTTCGGCGGCGAGTTCGATCAGCTGGCCGACGCCCTCGACGTCGAGGCTGACGAAGGGGTCGGTGACGAAGATGCCCTTGTCGACATATTGCGTCAGGAAGCGACCCGCGTCGTCGCGGCTGATGCCGATCGTCGTCTGGGTGAGGTCGTTGGTTCCAAAGCTGAAGAACTCCGCGCTCTCGGCGATCTCGCCCGCCATCAGCGCGGCGCGCGGCAGTTCGATCATCGTGCCGACCAGATAGGCGATCTCGCGGCCCTTTTCGGCGAATACCGCCTTGGCAGCCAAGTCGACCACCGCCTTCATCAGGTCGAACTCGCGGCGCGTGGCGACCAGCGGAATCATCACCTCGGGAATCGGCGCCGCCCCGGTTTCGGAGGCGACGTCGCACGCCGCCTCGAAAATCGCGCGCGCCTGCATCTCGTAGATTTCGGGATAGGTCACGCCGAGGCGGCAGCCGCGATGGCCGAGCATCGGGTTGAATTCATGCAGCTCGTTCGCGCGCGCCTTCAGCGCCTCGATCCCGACGCCCGCAGCCTCTGCCACATCGGCGAAATCCTCCTCGCGCGTCGGCAGGAATTCGTGCAGCGGCGGATCGAGCAGGCGGATGGTGACCGGCAGGCCCGCCATCACGCGGAAAATGGCGGCAAAGTCGCCGCGCTGTTCGGGGAGCAGCTTCGCGAGCGCCGCGCGGCGGCCGTCCTCGCTGTCGGCCAAAATCATCTCGCGCACCGCGGTGATGCGCGCGGCGTCGAAGAACATATGCTCGGTGCGGCACAGGCCGATGCCCTCGGCGCCGAAATCGCGCGCGACCTGCGCATCCTGGGGGGTTTCGGCGTTGGTGCGCACCTTCATCCGGCGTACCTTGTCGGCCCAGCCCATCAAGGTACCGAAATCGCCGACGAGTTCGGGCAAAAGCGTCGGAACCTCGCCCGCCATCACTTCGCCGGTCGAACCATCGAGGGTCAGGATATCGCCCTCGCGGAGTTCTCGGCCCGCGACGCGCAGCACGCGCGCGTTGCCGTCGATCGACAGCCCGCCCGCGCCCGAGACGCAGGGACGGCCCATGCCGCGCGCGACGACGGCCGCGTGGCTGGTCATCCCGCCGCGCGCGGTCAATATGCCCTTCGCGGCGTGCATCCCGTGAATGTCCTCGGGCGAGGTTTCGACGCGAACGAGGATCACCGCCTCGCCCATCGCCGCGGCTTTCTCGGCGCTGTCGGCGTCGAACATGATCTTGCCCGACGCGGCGCCGGGGCTCGCGGGGAGCCCCTTGGTCAGCACGTCGCGCGGCGCCTTCGGATCAAGCGTTGGGTGGAGCAGCTGGTCGAGCGCGCCCGGATCGACGCGCTGCACCGCTTCCTCTTCGGTAATCAGCCCCTCGGCCGCCATCTCGACCGCGATGCGCAGCGCCGCCTTGGCGGTGCGCTTGCCCGAGCGCGTCTGGAGCATCCACAGCGTCCCGCGTTCGACGGTGAACTCGATGTCCTGCATGTCGCGATAATGGGTTTCGAGCGTGTCGAAGACGCGACCGAGCTCGGCGAAGGTTTCGGGCATCGCCTCTTCCATGCTGAGCGGCTTGGCGCCCGCCTTCTCGCGAGCGATCTTCGTCAGATATTGCGGTGTGCGGATGCCCGCGACCACATCCTCGCCCTGCGCGTTGATCAACCATTCGCCGTACCACGCACGCTCGCCGGTTGCAGGGTCGCGCGTGAAGGCGACGCCGGTCGCCGAAGTGTCGCCCATATTGCCGAACACCATCGCCTGCACATTGACCGCGGTGCCCCATTCGCCGGGGATCGAGTTCAGGCGGCGATAGACCTTCGCGCGGTCGCTTTCCCAGCTTGCGAACACCGCGCCGACCGCACCCCAGAGCTGGTCGTTCGGATCCTGCGGAAAGGGCGCGCCGGTCTCGCGCGCGACGATCGCCTGATACTCCTTGACCAGCGCCTGCCAGTCTTCAGCCGACATTTCGGTGTCGAGGTAGAAGCCGCGGTCTTCCTTGGCGATTTCCAGCGCTTCCTCGAACTCGGCATGGTCGAGGCCCATCACGACGTCGGCGTACATCTGGACGAAGCGGCGATAGCTGTCCCACGCAAAGCGCGGGTCGCCCGACGCCTGCGCCAGGCCGACGACGGTCGCGTCGTTGAGCCCGAGGTTGAGGACGGTATCCATCATGCCCGGCATCGACACGCGCGCGCCCGAGCGGACCGAGACGAGCAAAGGATCGGCGGCGTCGCCGAATGTCTTGCCGGTGATCCCCTCGATATGCGCGATGCCTGCGGCGACTTCCGCAGCGAGACCCGCCGGGAATTGCTCGCCGTTCGCATAATATTGGGTGCAGACGTCGGTGGTGATCGTGAAGCCAGGGGGCACCGGCAGGCCGATCGAGGCCATTTCGGCAAGGTTCGACCCCTTGCCGCCCAGCAATTCCTTCGAGCGTTCGCGCGTCGTCGCGTCACCGCCAAAAAGATGCACCATCTTCGTCATGTCTAACTCCTGCTGCCCCGGGGAGGAGGTTGCGGCTGGGTAGGTATGCAATCGCACTTCGTCGATTCAGTTTTGCTTCGTTCGTTCAAAGGGGCCGTAGGGTCAGCCCTCGATTTTCGAGAAATCGGCGACGCCATGCACCGCGCCGGTGAAGCGCGACAACAGACCGAGGCGATAGGCGCGCACTGCTTCGTCGGGATCGTTGACCATCACGCCGTCGAAGAAAGCGTCGATCGGCGCGCGGAGCGACGCCAGTGCCGCCATCGCGTCGGTGAAGCGTTCTTCGGCGACCGCGGCGGAGGCGGCGGGTTCGGCGCCATCCAGAGCCTCGAACAGAGCAGCGTCGGCCGCACCCAAACGCTCGTCACCCTGAACTTGTTTCAGGGTCCATGGTCCGGCCGTGGATGCTGAAACAAGTTCAGCATGACGAGAATTGGAGGACACATCTTGCCCCGCCTGTTTCAGGATATTCGCCGCGCGTTTGTAGCCCGCGAGCAGGTTGGTGCCGTCCTCGGTCGCCATGAACGCCTGCAGCGCCTTCACGCGGGCCAGCAGGCGGACAAGGTCATCCTCGCCGCCGAGCGCGAACACCGCGTCGATCAGGTCGTGACGGACGCCGGCTTCGCGCTGCTGGACCTTGAGGCGGTCGGCCAAGAACAAAATGATACTCACAATCGAAGGTTGGATTATCTGATCATAGATCGGCGAGGCTCGATCGAGCGCATTCTGCAACGCCACATCTCTGAGCCGATCAACTGTCTCCTCCGAAAATTGGACACCCGCGGCCTCAAGCTGTTGAACGCCAACCTCGAACGAGAAACGATCCGCGGACGCGCTCGATTTGCCGACGAGCGTTGCTAGCGCCGCAGCCAGCGGCATCGAAACGGACAGACGGAGTTCGTTCGCCTGAATGATCGAAATGATTCCCAAGGCCGCACGACGAAGTGCGAATGGGTCACGCGAACCGGTCGGCTTTTCGTTGATGGCGAAAAAAGCGGCCAGCGTATCCAGCTTATCCGCAAACGCCACAGCCACCGTCGCCGGCGCGGTCGGGACGTCGTCGCCCTGCCCGACCGGCTTGTAATGATCGCGGATCGCGTCGGCGACCGCGTCGGGCAGGCCTTCGGCGCGGGCGTAATAGCCGCCCATCAGACCCTGCAGTTCGGGGAATTCGCCGACCATTTCGGTGACGAGGTCGGCCTTGGCGAGGCGTGCGGCGAGTTCGGCCTGATCGGCGAGCGAAAGCCCCTCCCCTTCAGGGGAGGGGTTGGGGTGGGGCCTATCGGTCCGTGCAGCGTCAGGACGAAAGGCCCCACCCCCGGCCCCTCCCCTGAAGGGGAGGGGTGAATCAGTGACGATACCTTCCTCCACCAACCAGCGCGCCAGCTTGGCAACGCGCTCGACCTTGTCCGCAACCGTCCCCAGCTTTTCGTGGAAGGTGATGCGATTGAGCTTTTTCGCGTGATCTTCCAGCTTCGTCTTGCGGTCCTGCTCCCAGAAGAAGCGCGCATCCGACAGCCGCGCTGCGAGCACCTTGCGGTTGCCCGCGACGATCTCCGCCCCGCCGTCCTTCGCGTCGACGTTCGCGGTGCAGACGAAGCCGTTCGCCAGCTTCCCGCCCGCCCCGTTCACGACGAAATATTTCTGGTTCACGCGCGCGGTGAGCTGGATGACCTCGGGCGGCACTTCGAGGAACGCTTCGTCGAAACGCCCGAGCAAGGGCACCGGCCATTCGGTGAGCCCCGCATTCTCGATCACCAGCCCCTCGTCCTCGACGAGGCTCAGCCCGGCGTCGGCCGCGGCCTTGGCGGCGCCGTCGCGGATGATCGCCTGCCGTTCCTCATGATCGACGATGACGTGGCAGGCGCGCAGCTTCTCGGCATAGTCCGCCGCCGAGCCGATGGTGATCTCGCCCGGGCAGTGAAAGCGATGGCCGCGCGTCGCGAAGCCGCTGGCGATGCCGCCGATTTCGCACGGCACCAATTCCTCGCCGAAGATCGCGACGATGCCCGACAGCGGGCGCACCCAGCGCAGGCTTTCGCTGCTCGCGCTTTCCTTGCCCCAGCGCATCGACTTGGGCCACGCAAAGCCGCGGACGATCGCGGGGACCGCCTCGGCCAGCACCTCGATGGTCGCACGGCCGGGCTTGTCGATCACCGCGAAATACACGCCGTCGCGGTCCTCGAGCTGGTCTTGGCGAAGGCCGGTCTTGCGGAGGAAGCCTTCGAGCGCCTGCGGCGGCGCGCTGCTGCGCGGGCCCTTGAGTTCTTCGCTCACCGCCGCGGTCGCCTCGGGCAAGTCGCGCGCGATCAGCGCCAGACGCCGCGGCGTCGACCAGACGGTCAGCTCGCCCGTTTCGAGACCCGCCGCGCTGAGCTGGGCGCGGAACAATTTTTCAAGCTCGGCGCGCGCGCCGGCCTGCATCCGCGCCGGGATTTCCTCGCTGCGCAGTTCGAGAAGAAAGTCGGTCACAGCGTCCACCCCGGATAGTTTTGGGTCCAGCGTTCGGACTGGCTGTCGATCCACGCCTTGCAGCTGCCTTTTGCGAGGTCGCGGACGCGGGCCATGTAATTGGCGCGTTCCTGCACGCTGATCACGCCGCGCGCCTGCAAGAGGTTGAACAGATGGCTCGCTTCGATCGCCTGATCGTAGGCCGCGAGCGGCACGCCCGCCTCGATCGCGCGCTTGCACTCGTCCTCGGCGGCCTTGAACCCCGCGAACAGCGTTTCGGTGTCCGCAACCTCGAAGTTCCATTTCGAAAACTGGCGTTCATTCTCGAGGAACACGTCGCCATAGCTGACCGCCGAGACATCGCCGACCGCGTCGGAGAATTTGAGGTCGTACACATTGTCGACATTCTGGATGTACATGGCGAGGCGTTCGAGCCCGTAAGTCAGCTCGCCCGCGACGGGCTTGCAGTCGAAGCCGCCCATTTGCTGGAAATAAGTGAACTGGGTGACTTCCATCCCGTCACACCAGACTTCCCAGCCCAATCCCCACGCGCCCAGCGTCGGCGATTCCCAATCGTCCTCGACGAACCGGATGTCGTGGAGCAGCGGATCGATGCCGATCGCGGCGAGGCTGCCCAGATATTGTTCCTGCAGGTCGGCGGGCGACGGCTTCAGGATCACCTGATACTGGTAATAATGCTGGAGGCGGTTCGGGTTCTCGCCATAGCGGCCATCGGTCGGCCGGCGGCTCGGCTGGACATAGGCGACGTTCCACGGCTCGGGACCCAGGCTGCGCAAGGTCGTCGCGGGATGGAAGGTGCCCGCCCCCACGCGCATGTCATAGGGCTGCAGGATCGCGCAGCCGCGCGCGCTCCAATAGGCGTGCAGCGTCAGGATCATGTCCTGAAAGCTCAGGACTTTCTTTTCCGCCCCTTCGGTCACCTTTTTTTCCGTCTTTCGCAGGTGCAACAAGTGTCGTCGCCCTTGGCGCAGCGGGGCCGCACGGTCAAGGGACGGCGCGTCCATGACAGCGGCAATGTCACCCTCGCATTGCAAAATGTAAGGCGTTGTTGACACAGTCAGCGAATCATGTCATTTAGTCAATAACACCTGACACAATGTCGGGTCTGGATGACTAAAGGTGATGCATGGAGAACCGGCTCAAGGTGCTTCGGGCGATGCGGAACTGGAGCCAGGCCGAACTGGCCGACCGGCTCGACGTTTCGCGGCAGGCGGTCAACGCGATCGAAACGGGAAAATACGACCCGTCGCTCCCGCTCGCCTTCAAGCTCGCGCGGTTGTTCGAGATGCCGATCGAGGAGATTTTCGATGACGGTTTCAAGGGAGCGGAAGATGCGTGACGCGGACAAGACCCCAAAGCGGCCGATGTCCCCGCGGCGCAAGCGCTACTGGATCGCACTCGGCCTCGCCGGGGTGTTCGGCGGCGTACTCGGGGCATGGATGCAGATCGCGCAGGGCAGCGCCTCGACGATGGACCTCGCGATGCTGAGCAATGCCCCCCTGCCCCCGGATTTCGCAATCGGTGCGTCGATCATCTGGGTCGTCGGCATGATCGTTTCGCTGACCCTCTATCACCGATCGGTCGATGATCATGAAGAGCGCGCCTATCTGTGGGCGGGTACCGCGGCCTGGTACACGATCACGCTCGCCGCTCCCACTTGGTGGGTGCTCCACCGCGCGAGTCTCGCCCCCGCCCCCGACCTCATGCTCGTCTTTGCCGTTAGTCTCGTGGTCAACCTTTTGGTGTGGATCTGGCTCAAATATCTCTGACTTCCCCTCTCCCCTTCCCCAACTCCCCCGGCCATAAGGCCCATCAAGAAAGGTGCTTTCGATGAAGACCTGGTTCAAGACGCTTGCCGCGACCTGTGCGATCCTGCCCGTCGCGTTCTATGCCGCGCAGTCCGCAAGCGTCGCGCTGGCCAAGGAGCCCGCCGCCGCCGAAACGACCGTCAAGGTCAAGCCTGCCCTGTGGGCGGTGAAGGATGCGGACACCACCATCTATCTGTTCGGAACCGTCCACGTCCTGAAACCCGGCCTCAGCTGGTTCGACGGCGCGGTGCAAAAGGCGTTCGACACCTCCGACGAGCTGGTGCTCGAACTCGTCCTGCCCGACGACCAGACCGAGGTTGCCAAAGTCACGCTGCCGATGGCGATGGACCAGAGCGGCAAGCCGCTGCCGCAGAAGCTCGATCCCGAAACGCTCGCGGCCTATCAGGCGACGCTCACCGGGCTCGGCCTGCCCGCCAATGCCTTCGACGCCTTCGAACCCTGGTTCGCGGGGGTCACCCTGTCGGTGCTGCCGCTGACCAAGCACGGCTACGACCCCAATCAGGGCGTCGAAAAGCAGCTCACGGCAAAGGCGAAGGCGGGGGCCAAGCCGATTTCGGGTTTCGAGACGCTCACCGAACAGCTCGGCTTTTTCGATACGCTGCCCGAGGTCGAGCAGGTCAGCTTCCTGAAGTCGGTCGTCAAGGACATCGACAAGCTGGGGCCGCAACTCGACAAGATGGTCCTGCTCTGGGGCAAGGGCGATCCCGACGGGCTGGCCGTGACGATGAACGAGAGCATGGAAGCGACGCCCGAACTCGCCAAGACGCTGCTGTTCGACCGCAATGCGCGTTGGGCCGACCAGATCAAGACGCGGATGGACAAGCCGGGCACGGTGTTCGTCGCGGTCGGCGCGGGTCATCTCGCGGGCGAGAAGAGCGTGCAGGACTATCTGGCAGAGCGCGGGCTCAAGGCGCAGCGCATCCAGTGATGCGGGCCGGGGCCATCCCCTTCCGCCACGGGGGTCGCTGCATCGCGGCGGCCCTTTTGCCGTTGCTGCTCGCGGCGTGCGGCAGCCAGTCGGCGGTCGAGGCGCGCCCCGCGATGTGGCTCGTCGAGGACGACGACACGCATGTCTATATGCTCGGCACGATGCACGCGCTGCCCGCCGGGACCGACTGGGACGGCGGCAAGGTCGCAACGGCCGTCGCGGCGGCGGACGAACTGATGCTCGAGCTTTCGCCGCGGCAACTCGCGGAGGCGGGGCGGGTCTTCCGCGAACTGGCGCCACGCGAAAAGCCGCTCGCGATGGAGGCTCGGCTGCCCCCCACTGCGCTCGCGGCTTACCGCAAGCTCGAAGCCGGGCGCGACTTCGGCGGCGACGCGCTCGACGACTGGGCCATCCTCGTCCTCATGGGACAGCGCGTAGCCGAGGAGGCCGGACTCTCGCCCTCCGACGGCGTCGAGGCGGGGTTGACGGCCGCGTTCCGCAAGGCGGACAAGCCGATATCGGGGCTCGAAAGCGCCGAGGGCCAACTGATGCTGTTCGAAACCCTCGATCCCGCCGCGCAACGCGCGATGCTCGTCCGCGCGGCCGACCATGCGGGCGACGCCGTCCGCGATGTGAAGGCGATGGCGGCCGACTGGTCGCGCGGCGACGTCGACGCGCTGGCAAAGATCGTCAACGAGGACGTCGACCGCGTGCCTGCCGCGCGCCAGGCGATCCTCACCGACCGCAACCGGCGCTGGAGCGCGTGGATCCAAAGGCGGATGGAGCGGCCGGGCACGGTGCTGATGGCGGTGGGCGCGGGGCATCTGGTGGGCAGCGACAGCGTTCCCGCAATGCTCGAAGCGCAGGGCTACAAGGTCAGCCGCGTGCAATAGCCGCCGCGGCGCTTGCATTTCCGCCGTTTCCCCGCTATGCGCCCGCGCTTCCGCCATGGTCATCCCTGGAGGCGTGGCGGAACTGTGTAACCGTACTCGGAGAAAAACTATGAGCGATCAGCTGACGCTGACGGCCGAGACGCGCGAACGCGGAGGCAAGGGAGCCTCGCGTGACCTGCGTCGCAATGGCCGCGTCCCCGCCGTCGTCTATGGCGGCAAGGAAGAACCCCTGATGATCCACGTCGAAGAAAAGCTGCTGATGAAGCAGCTGATGACGGGTCACTTCATGAACTCGGTCGTGATGATCGAAGTTGGCGGCAAGACCATTCGCACCCTGCCCAAGGACGTTGCGTTCCACCCGGTCAAGGATCGTCCGATCCACGCCGACTTCCTGCGCATCGCGAAGGACGCCAAGGTCCATGTCGAAGTGCCGGTCGTGTTCGCGAACGAAGACGCCTCGCCGGGCCTGAAGCGCGGCGGCGTGCTGAACATCGTCCGTCACGAACTGGAACTGGTTTGCGACGCGGACAAGATCCCCGACGAAATCTCGATCGACGTCACCGGCTTCGACGTCGGCGATTCGATCCACATCAGCAACGTCACTCTGCCCAAGGGTGTCGAAAGCGCGATCACCGACCGCGATTTCACCATCGCAACCATCGTCGCCCCGTCGGCGCTCAAGTCGAGCGACGGCGATACGACGAAGGACGACGGCGAAGCGACGGCTGAAGCCTAAGCCCTTTCGGGGGGCGCCCTTCCCGATGGGAGGGGCGCTCCTTCTTTCCCCAGAAAGTCAGCGCCATGCAGCTCTGGGTCGGCCTCGGCAATCCCGGGCCCCAATATGCGATGCATCGCCATAATGTCGGCTTCATGGCCGTCGACGTCATCGCCGACATGCATGGCTTTCCGGCCCCGGCGAAAAAATTCCAGGGCTGGCTGCAGGACGGCCGCATCGGACGGCACCGCATCCTGCTCCTGAAACCCGGCACCTTCATGAACGAAAGCGGTCGCAGCGTGCGCGCCGCGATCGACTTCTACAAGCTGACGCCGCAGGACGTCACCGTCTTCTACGACGAACTCGACCTCGCGCCGATGAAGGTGAAGGTAAAACAGGGCGGCGGCGCAGCGGGCCACAACGGCATCCGCAGCATGATCCAGCATATCGGCGACGATTTCCGCCGCGTGCGCATCGGCATCGGCCATCCGGGGCACAAGGACCGCGTCACCGGCCATGTCCTCGGCAATTATCACAAGAGCGAGATCGAACCGCTGACCGACCTGCTCGGCGCGATTTCGGCCGAGGCGGCATGGCTCGCCGACGGCGACGACGCCCGCTTTCAGAGCGACCTTGCGCTGCGCCTGAACGGGTGAAGTGCGCCGTCGCGGCCGGCGCGGTGGCTATGGCGTCGATCGCTGCGGCGGCGGGGGTGCGGTGCCGTCGCGCGTCGGCGACATCAGGATCACGCACATCAGGCGATAGTGCGGATGCGGGCCGCAGGCGACCCCGGCGTAACGCAAGTCGCTGCGCAGCAGGCTGAAGCGGTGCCCCCGCCCCGGGACGCCGTCGTCGATCAGCAACTGGTGGATGACCCCCGGCGGCGTCTGATGGCCATAGGTAATGACTTCGCTGACATAGGGACCCCCGCCCCGCGCGCGCATCCGGATACCCGGATCGCTGTTGGGCGAATAATGGCCGACCGCGCCCGACCGCGATTGAACCGCGACATGGTCGGCGGCGGCACGCTGAAGCATGTCGCTCCAGACGAAGGCCGGTCGCGGCGCCTCCGATCGCAACGCCCGGATCGCCTCATTGACCGCCGCGACACCCTCGTTGGTCATGATGTCGATGTCCTCGCCCTCTTCGGCAATCAGCAGCTTGCCGTCGAAGCGGTCGCGATAACCGGTCAGGTCGTCGGCATAGGCCGCGGGATCGTCGCGGAAATGGTTGAGGTCCTCGAACACCGCCGCCTCGAACCCGGAGGGCGCCGCCAAGGCCGCGGCCGACATCGCCATTGCAGCCAGTCCCGCGATCAGGAATCGGTTTCGCATAGGCCGGACGTAGCGCACCGCGTCTGAATGTCCCGCAACTTTCGCGCGGTCCCTTGTTCGATTCGGCGCACCCACGCGCCGTTGTACCGCGAACTCGATCGTCGCGGGGTCACCCGCATCGGCCTCCGCCCGGTCCAGCGCGCCATATGGCTGGCATCGGGCGCGACTTGGCGCTAGGGGCGCGGGCAAGACATGGCGTCCCGTCCAGCAGGGGGCCAAAGCTCACGGAGTTTTTATGGGTTTCAAATGCGGGATCGTCGGCCTGCCCAACGTCGGCAAGTCCACCCTCTTCAACGCGCTGACCGAGACGGCGGCGGCGCAGGCGGCGAATTATCCCTTCTGCACGATCGAGCCGAACATCGGCAATGTCGCGGTGCCCGACGACCGGCTCGACAAGCTGGCAGCGATCGCCGGCAGCAAGAAGATCATCGCGACGCAGCTCGCGTTCGTCGACATCGCCGGGCTGGTACGCGGCGCGTCGAAAGGCGAAGGCCTCGGCAACCAGTTCCTCGGCAACATCCGCGAGGTCGATGCGATCGTCCATGTGCTGCGCTGTTTCGAGGATGACGACATCCAGCATGTCGAAAACCGCGTCGATCCCGTCGCCGACGCCGAGACGGTCGAGACCGAACTGCTGCTCGCCGACCTCGAAAGCCTCGAAAAGCGCGTTCCCGCCTTTGCCAAGAAGGCCGCACAGGGTGACAAGGAAGCGAAGATCGCCGCGTCGGTCCTGGGCCAGGCGCTCGACCTGCTGCGTGACGGCAAGCCCGCGCGCCTCGTGGAACCCAAGGATGACGAGGAAGCCCGTGTGCTCCGCACCGCACAGCTGCTGACCTCGAAGCCCGTCCTGTACGTCTGCAACGTCGACGAAGGCAGCGCGGCGAACGGCAACGCCTTTTCGGAAAAGGTCTTCGCCAAGGCCGCGGCCGAGGGCGCGCAGGCGGTTGTCGTCTCGGCGGCGATCGAGAGCGAGCTGGTGACGATGGACATGGCCGACCGTCTCGAATTCCTCGAAGAGATGGGCCTCCACGAAACCGGCCTCGCCCGCGTCATCCGCGCGGGATACGCGTTGCTGCACCTCATCACCTTCTTCACCGTCGGCCCGCAGGAAGCACGCGCATGGACCGTCCACGCCGGCGCGACCGCACCCGAGGCCGCGGGCGAGATCCACAGCGATTTCCAGAAGGGCTTCATCCGCGCCGAAACGATCGCCTATGACGACTATGTCACGCTGGGCGGCGAAGCAAAGGCGCGCGAAGCGGGCAAGCTGCGCGCCGAGGGCAAAGCCTATGTCGTGCACGACGGCGACGTCATGCACTTCCTGCACAGCTAGGCCGGGTCGAACGCGGCCAGAATCGGGCACGGCCCCTTGTCGCTCGCCGCGCATTGATCGGCGAGGCGCGCGAGGGCGGCGCGGGTTTCGGTCATTTGCGAAATCTTCTCGTCGAGCATCTCGATCCGCTGGCGCGCCAGCGCACGCACGCGCGGCCGATCGTCGCTCTGATCGAGCTCGAGCAGTTCGGAAATCTCGTCGAGCGTGAAGCCCGAGGTCTGCGCCGAGCGGATGAACTTAAGGCGGCGCACATCGTCGGCATCGTAGCGCCTGATGCCGCCACCCCAGCCGTCGCCGCCGCTGCGCGCGGGCGTGCCCATCAGCCCGCGCCGCTGATAATAGCGGATCGTTTCGACGCCGACGCCGCCCGCAGCGGCCAATTTACCGATCGTCAGTTGCATCGCTTGACTCCGTACTATGGTACGGAAGCTATATGGGTCGCATGACGAAGCAAGCAACCCTCCATCGCATGGTCTTTCCCGACCATATCTGCCCCTTTGGCCTGAAGGCGAAGCATCTACTCGAACGCCGGGGCTTTACCGTCGATGACCGCTGGCTGACGACGCGCGCAGAAACCGACGCTTTCAAGGCGAAGCATGGCGTCAAGACGACGCCGCAAATCTTCATCGATAGCGTCCGCATCGGGGGCTACGACGATCTCCGTCATCATTTCGGACTGAAAGTCGCCGACGCGAGCGCCACCAGCTATACCCCCGTCGTCGCGCTGTTCACGATGACCGCGCTGATGGCGCTGGCGGCGAGTTTCGCTGTCGAGGGCAGCGCCTTCACGCTCCGCGCCGCCGAATGGTTTATCTCGTTCAGCATGGTCGTGCTGGCGCTGCTCAAGCTGCAGGACGTCGACCGGTTTGCGACGATGTTTCTGAACTACGACCTGCTCGCCAGGCGCTGGGTTCCCTATGCCAGCCTCTATCCGTTTGCCGAAGGCCTCGCTGGCGTGCTGATGACCGCGCACGCGCTGGCTTGGCTGTCGATCCCGATCGCGCTTTTCATCGGCGGCATCGGCGCGGCATCCGTGGTCAAAGCCGTCTATATCGACAGACGCGACATCAAATGCGCGTGCGTCGGCGGCAGTAGCAAGGTGCCGCTGGGCTTCGTTTCGCTGACCGAAAATGTGATGATGGTCGCGATGGCGCTGTGGATGGCGAGGATGTGGTTTTGATGCCCCGGCCTTTTCCCTTCCCGGCCGGCCGTGCTAAGGGCGGCGGGATGTTGCGGCATTTGCTCCTCGCGCTGTTCCTGATCGGCCTGTCGTTGCCCGCGATGGCCATGTCGGCGCACGGAGAGAGCGCGCCGGTCGATTGTCACGGCGCGCCGCCGACGCACAAGCCCGACGGCGACGCCGGAAAGATGGGACATTTCTGCATCGGCTGCGTCGCCCATCCGGCGCTGCCGGTCGTGGAAGCACCGCTTCCCCTTCCGCCCGCCGCACCCGTTGCGCAGCCGATGACGGCGCTCGCGGGCGCCAATGCGCCGCCGGGCACCCCGCCACCCCGCGCCTGACGAAGACGGAAAACTCCATTCCCCTTCTTTGTCAGGAAATTCATATGTCGAAACTGCCATTTCTGGCGGGCGCCGCGGCGCTTGCCTTCCTTTCCCCGTCCACAGCCGCGCAGGATCATGGCGGACATGACAGGTCCGCCGGAGCGCCCTCGGACGACGAAGCCATGGATCATTCGAGGATGGATCATTCGGCAATGGGCCATGGCGATGTGGCGAGCCCTGCCGAGGGGTCGGGAACCGCGCGCCTTCCCGCCAACGAAGGCGGCCATAGCGGCCTCCACATCGACGCCGGTGACGACTGGATGGTCATGGCGCACGGTTTTGCCTGGGGCGTCTATTCGGACCAGTCCGGCCCGCGCGGCGACGACAAGGCCTATGTCCAGTCGATGCTGATGCTGTCCGGCAAAAAGGACACGGGCTGGGGCCGCATCCAGCTCAAATCGATGATGAGCCTCGAGCCACTGATGTCGAACCGCGGCTACCCCAACCTGTTCGCGACCGGCGAGACCGCGGGCGGCGAACCGCTGGTCGACCGCCAGCATCCGCACGACCTGTTCATGGAACTCGCCGCGCGCGTCGACATCAATGTCGGCGAAAACGCGAGCGCCTGTTTCTCTACGGCGGTCCCGTCGGCGAGCCGGCAATCGGCCCGAGCGCCTTCATGCACCGCGGCAGCGCGCGCTATAATCCCGAGGCGCCGATCACCCACCACTGGTTCGATTCGACGCACATCACCTATGGCGTCGCGACGCTGGGTTATCAGACGCGGACGTTTCAACTCGAGGGCTCGCTCTTCACGGGACGTGAGCCCGACGAAAAGCGCTGGAACATCGAAACGCCGCGCTTCGACAGCTGGAGCGTGCGCGGGACGTGGACACCGACACCGGCCTGGGCACTACAGGTCAGCCATGCGCGCCTGAAAGAACCCGAGGCGCAGCATCCGGGCGAGAACGAGCATCGCACCACCGCGAGCGTCCAATATGCGAATGGCAGGGGCCTGTCGGCAACCGCGGCATTCAGCGCCAAGAACCGCGATCCGGGCGACACGCTGACGGCGTATCTCGCCGAGGTGAACTGGGACATCGACGATCATCACTCGCTGTTCGGCCGCATCGAGAATGTGAAGAATGACGAGCTGTTTTCGGACCATGACGATCCGCTTCACGATGTGCCGTTCCGCGTGACCAAGTTCCAGGCCGGCTATGCCTATCGCATCCCCCTGGCCGGCCCGCTGAACCTCGCGCTGGGCGGCAGCGTCGCGGCGTTCGACAAGCCGCGGCTGCTCGATGCCGCCTATGGCAAGAATCCGATCGGCGCTACCATGTTCGCGCGGCTCAGTATCGGGCGGTAGCTATCGCCCAACTTTCCTTGCCTCGTCACCCCGGACTCGATCCGGGGTCCAAGCGGTCGAGCGCGACGGTGGATGCCGGATCAAGCCTGTCCTGAGCCTGCCGAAGGGTCCGGCATGACGAGGAAGGTCAGTCGCGCCTGTCCTCATCGGCGGGCGCTTCCCATTCGGCGGCGTCCCTCGCGGCCTTGCGGCCGAACAGCCCGCCGATGAAATTGCGGAAGGCCGCAAACAGCGCCACGACGCCGATCAGCAGGAATTTGCCGAACTTCGCAAGGATCGCGAGCAGGCCCACCTTTTTCGCAACCGCCGCCGCGCCGCCCGCGGCGATCAGCCCGGCGATCCCGTATTCGGCCTTTTTGTCGGTCGCGGGATTATAGTCGGCATAGCGCGCGCCGTCCCGGAAGCTGCCAACGCTGGCGAAGGTCTTGGCCGCCTCGCGCACTTCGCCGAGCTGGCTGATGCCCGCGAGGATGTTCATGCTCAGCACGCCCTCGCGCCCCAGCAGGCGTATGTCATAGTTGAGCGAATCCTCGGGCGTGTCGTCGAATTTGATGTCGCGCGCCCAGACGAGCGAATGCTTGCCGGCGTCGTAGGTCGGCGCCTGCGCCCAGCGCTGGAGAATGCCCGCGGGATAGCCCTGCGCGCGGATATCTGGCGCCTGTGCCTCGTCGCTTGCCTTCATCTTGGCGAGCATCTCGTTGTAATCGATCGTCTTGGCATCGTCGTCGGATACATAGCCGGTGTCTTCATAGGTGATCACCGCCGACCAGGTGTCGTCGACGAAGCTCTTGCCCTTGGGAAACACCATGCCGAGCACACCGTTCGCCGCCGCGGGCGGGTTGCGCCAGATGTCGACCAGAATCGTGCGCGATTGTTCGGGCCCGACAAAATAATATCGGTCGCCGAGGTTGAGGTCGGCCTTCGCCGCCGGGATCGGGATCGTCCCCGTTTGGCGATCCAGTTCCTTCAGCAATTTCTCGGCCGCCGCGCGTTGCTGCGCCGCTATCGGATCGGACGCAGCCGCGGCCGCGGTCGTCGCTGCCGCAACAGGCGGGGCGCCCACCGGTGCGGACACGATCACGAGCGCCCCCGCCAAAGCCAATGCGCTGCACTTGTCCGATATTCTGCTCATGATGCCCCCCCGGTTGATCACCGGTCTGTCTCAAACCTGGTACAGACTGGCAAGCGGCAAAAGAACCAAAGCGGCGCATGGGAATGTGCGCGCGGCTGGGCTATGCCGCTGGCGCTGAGTCGCCATCTCGCTTTCGGAGCCGCCATGCTGAACCGTCGCCATTTCCTTGCCACCGCGACCCTCGCCGGGCTGTCGGCGCCCGCGATCCTGCGCGCGGAGGCCGGTATTTTCCGCGATTTCCCTTTCAGCCTCGGCGTTGCGGCCGGCGACCCGGCCAGCGACGGGTTCGTCATCTGGACGCGCCTGGCGCCTGCGCCCATGGAACCGCACGGCGGGATGCCGCTCGCCACCGTGCCGGTCGAATGGGAAGTCTCGCCCGATAGCGGGTTCAAGGAGATCGCCGCCAAGGGCACCGAACTCGCACGCCCCGAGCTCGGCCACAGCGTCCATGTCGAGGTCGCGGGACTCCAGCCGAACCGCCCCTATTATTATCGCTTCACCGCGGGGGGCGAGCGCAGCCTGCGCGGCCGGGCGAAGACGCTCCCCGTCGCCGGCGCGAATGTCGACGCGCTGAAGTTCGGGGTGTGCGGCTGCCAGCATTATGAATCGGGCTTCTATGGCGCCTATCGCCACCTTGCCCGCGAGGACATCGCCTTCGTCTATCACTATGGCGACTTCATCTACGAATATCAGCAGGATTACCTCTTCCCCGACGGCCTTCCCGTCCGCCCTGTCCGCAAATATGCGATGCGCGGACTGCAGGATCTCGGCGATTTCCGTACCGCTTATTCGCAGACATTGTTCGACATCGACATGCAGGCGGCGCGGTCGCAGCACGCGTTTATCTCCAGCTTCGACGATCACGAGATCCGCAACGACTGGGTCTCGGTCTATGACGACTGGAAGCTCGACTATGACGGCAACGACCCCGACGCGCCGCCGCCCGAGGTGTTCATGCTACGCCGCCAGGCAGCCTTTCAGGCCTGGTACGAACATATGCCCGTGCGCAAGGCGCTGCTCCCGCGCGGCGGGTTCATCGCCGCGAACCGCGAGCTTCGTTACGGCAATCTGATGGCGATGCAGATACTCGACACGCGGCAGTATCGCAGCAATCAACCGTGCGGCGATGGCTTCAAGCCGACGTGCCCCGAGGTGTTCGCCAAGGATGCGCAGGTTCTCGGCAAGGCGCAGGAGGATTGGCTCGCGAAGAATCTCGGCGAGGGCGGCGCGACGTGGAACGGCATCGCGCAGCAGGTGACGATGATGGCGCTCGACCGCCGCCGCCGCGAGGATGAACCCGAGAAAATCCTCAATCTCGACAGCTGGCCGGGCTATGATGCGCCGCGCGAGCGCATCCTCTCGCGTTTCGCGGGGCTCAGGAACACCGTCGTGCTGACCGGCGACGAGCATCAGAATTTCTGTGGCGATCTGGTCCACAGGGACAAGATCGTGGCCGCCGAAATCGTCGCGACTTCGATAACGAGCGGCGGCGACGGCAGCGACCAGCGCAAGGGCACCGACGTGTTCCTGAAGCTCAACCCCGAGCTCAAATTCGCGAACGACCAACGCGGCTATGTCGTGTGCGAGGTCGGCAAGGAGGCGTGGCAATCGCACTTCATGGTCGTCGACAAGGTGACGACGGCGACGAACACGCTGTCGAAGCGGGCGACCGCGGTGGTCGAACGCGACGTCGCCGGGCTCAAGATGGCCTGACCGGGGGAAAGACATTGCTCTATTACGAGGACATCGAGGTCGGCGTCGTCCGCCGCTTCGGCAGCAAGCAGGTCACGCGCGAAGAAGTGATCGACTTTGCGGCCAAGTACGATCCGCAGCCGTTTCACCTCGACGACGAAGCCGCCGCGAACACCCATTTCCGCCGACTCTCGGCGAGCGGTTGGCACACCGGATCGATGGCGATGCGGATGATGGTCGACAATATGAAGGAGCATGAGCAGGCCGGGCTCGGGTCGCCCGGGATTGAGGATCTGCGCTGGCTGACGCCTGTCTATCCCGGCGACACGCTCCGCTGCGAAACCGAGGTGCTGGAAAAGCGCCGGTCGGCAAGCCGCCCGGAAATGGGCCTGTTCAAATCAAGGCTGACCGTTTTCAACCAGCATGACGCGCCGGTGATGACGATGGTGTCGACCGGGCTGATCCGCGTCCGCGACCAGGCGGGAACCGACTGATCAGCGCACCACCGCCATCGCGCGGATCGAGGCGTTCGGCGCATTGACGATCTGGAGCAGGTAACGGCCCTCGGTCACGTCGAAGTCGACCATCTTGCGGATTCCCGAGCAAGCGGGGCCATGACCGTGGCTGACCGACCGCACAATCTTACCGTCGCGCACAAGGTCGATCCACGCGCCCTCGTCGAGCGCGACGATCAGGCGGCCGGGCTGCTTGACGACGATCGGCACCATGCCGCCGAACTTGAACGGATCGGGCGCGCGCGCTGGCGCGATCCAGTAGCTGAGGCTTTCGTAACGGTGGAGCGCCAACCCGGTGCGCGCCGCCGCCAGCGGCGGCCAGTCCGCCGCGCGCGCGTCGCCATAGCCATAGATCGTCTTGTTTGAACTGCTCCGCGCCCAGCCCGACAGCTCGGGCGGCAGGACGGGCTTGGCGGGGCACGAAGCCTTCTTTGCCGTCGCGGCGGCCGCAGCCGGACCGGCCGCTGACAGGGCGGCGATGCAAGCCGCGCCGATGACCATCAAATGAAAACGCAACCGCCCATCCTCCCCTTCCGCACCGCGCGAGCCCGGTGAGACCTCAACGAAAAAGGCGCCGGATCGACCGGCGCCTCTTCATTACACACAAGTCCGGTTCGGCACTAGGCCAGGGCGGGACCGGCGTTCCGGGTGCGCCGCCGGAGCGAGGCGCCGACCGCGCCGAGACCGAGCAACATCATGGCCCAGGTTGCGGGTTCGGGAACGGCCGGGATGGCCGTCACACGAACCTGGCTGACATCGCTCGCCGTCGCGCCATCAAGAAAGGATATGGTCACACTCTTGAAGGTGCCGTTGAAGGCATTGTAGAAGTTCGCGCCATTCGCGCCGATCGCATAAGGCGTGAGCACCAGCCCGTTGCTGTCGCCGCCTGCGAACGCGAAGCTGACGTTGCCCGCCGTCTTCGCATCGATGTTCAGTTCGAGCTTGCTGATCAGGCCATCGACATAGCTGATGGTGAAGGGGTTGTTGAGCGTTCCGTCCGCCGCGAAAATACGCGCCTGCCCATTGGCCTGTGTTTTAAGCGCCTCCAGCGAGGAAAAATTCACGATGCCCGGCGCATTGTTCAGCGTGGCGTTGATCGACGTGCCGGTCAGATTATCGCTGAAGAGGACATTCGACGCGGGGTTGCCGCCCGCGCAGCCGCCGCCCAGGCAGATTGTCACGGCGGCGCTTGCCGGCGAAACGGAAACCAGCGCCACCACGGCAGCCAGAAAAAATTTTGCAGCCCTAAACATTTGGCGATTGTATATTTTGCAAACACGCGGCTTGATCGTTTGCGCGCTATCAGTCCGAACCCTTCCCAAACCACTCTGGGGTGTGTGGGCCGATCACCGTATGCCCGCCTAAGTAGCCGCCTGAACCGCTTCGCCTACTAGGCGAAGCAGACGTGCAGTTACGATATGAGGAAGCAGCCTTCTGCTGTAAGCGCGCTTCTTCTCTCTCTTCGGGCGTCATTGCGCGTTGTTCCCGGATATTCGCTCGAACGATTGCCTCCCTTGCCTCGCGCTCCCGGTGTTCCTCGGCCTGATGAGCCCTGACGGCTGCCGCGAGACGACGTTCACGGGAGCGTTTGCGACGCTGGTTTCTGGTCGAGGCCATTAGCGATCGCCGCTGGGGCTGGGCTTAGGCTTGGCCTTCACGACCTTCTTTAGCCGCTCATCCCAACGGGCCTCGTCCTCGTCGGCTTCTAGCTCGCGGGCGGCCTGTTTGAATTTTTCGAGCTGGGTTTGCTTTTCGTCCGTCATATGCCTTCTAGTGACCCTTGGCGCGGTGGCTGTGGCTGCCGGATTTTCAACAGCGGATCGCCAACGGTGCCGCTCTTCTTGATCAGGTCCCCATCGAAAGTTTCAAGGACATCAACGCCAAGGTGAAGGGCCGTAGCGACATGAATCGCGTCCTTAGGCTTGATACCATTATTCCAGACCAAATCTTGCGCATCCTCACCGAGCCGGCGTGTGACATTATACATGCGAATGTATGATTTACGGAAGAAACGCCGGACAATATCGGCCTTGTCCTGCGGGACTTTAGGCTGGCCACGCATCCAGAGACATTCAGCAAGTGTCAGCGTCGAGGTGACAATGAGAACTTCACCTCGCTCCGCGCGCTGGATCATCCCGCCGCAGTTTGTCGCTTTGCCTTTCTCGTTTCCGAGCCAGCCAAGAAAAGCGTCGCTATCCCAATATATGCGCTCGATGGTCATGCCGAAGCGAGAATCCCCCTCACGTCATTAGCGCTAGGCAGTTCATCATCTTCTGGCAGGACATCCAGGTCGCTTGCCTCAATGCTGATCGGAACGCCGTCACGGCGATAGTGGATTTTCCCGGTTAATTCGACGCGGCGACGAAAGCTTGCGAACACTCGCTCGATCATGCTTTCCGGCACATCGCACACGATTGCCTTCGGATAGAGGAAGTCCCTTACGCCGATCTTGAGAGAGCCGCTGGCATCTTTGATCGCTTCAAGTCGGCCCTCAATTGTGCCGAAATCCCAATAGTCGGCCTCGCGAGAATTGCGGATCGCTTTTGCGATACCGGCTCCGATCGCCTTTGGTTCCCGCCGAACCCAAACACGCAGGTTTGCGGGTTTCTTGGACTTCTCTCCGAGTTCGGACAGCGCCTTTAGATGGGTAAACGCTTTCTCGCTTACGCCGCTTGACGGAACCTCGCCGTTGGTCATGACGTCCACATCATAACTGATCTTGTTGTAGATCATCGCAAGGCGAGACGGCGGGGCGTTGGCGGATGGCTCTAGCCCGATCAAGCTGGAGCCTTCGCGGACCTTCACAGTCCAGTCTATCTTGGCACCGTCGCCTTCCTGAGCTTCGGCTACTTCCCTCACATAACCGAAGAAATTCCGAACGGCCGTGACGAACTCGTCGGGCGCGAGATCGCCCCCGATATCAAGCGTCAAATCCGTAGGAATTTCTTCTTTTTTTGCCATGCGCGGAACCTCGCCAAGAAACTACGCTACGCGCGAGTCCCCGTAAAGCGGTCATTTTCGACGCCTTCTATGGGGCTTTGTGTGCCATCGATTTTGGCTTCGCCCTGCCGCCTTTGCATCAGGCGTTCGCTGGCTGACCAGCTGACTTATAAGTGAGACGCTTTCCGACGATGCCTTGCATCGCGGAAATGGAGCGGTCTCGATCATTGCAGCCAAGGGCTTCGCGGTTGTTATACCGGAACTCATATTCGGCCAGATAGCGGTGAAGGTGCTGCTCGCCGCAATGCTGATAGATGCCTCGCATCCCGCGCTTGAAGATACTGAAATAGCCTTCCACGGTGTTGCTGTGAATTGTGCGATCGGTGAGATTCACATACTCGCCCTTGCCGTGGCTGGTCGTGCCATGGGCGGCGAAGAACTTGCCAACGTCCCGATAGCCGCTGTGTTCGTCGGTCATAATGCGGGCTTCGCGCTCCACGTTGGCGATAACTAGCGGCATCAGGGTTTCGGCCTTCACATCGTCGATAACCATGGTGCGCGCTTTGCCGCTGTCGCGGTCAACCAACGCAAGCACCTTCATCTTGTGGTGGAAAGCGCGCTTCTTTTCAGCGCCCTTCTTGCGACCGATGAAGGTTTCATCGACCTCGACAACGCCGCCGTTACCGCCGAACGGGGTAAGTTCGCCGCTGGTCATCGCTTCGCGAATACGGTGCGCCAGAAACCACGCGCTCTTGTAGGTGATCTCAAGGATGCGGTGCAGTTGATGGGCGCTCATGCCCTTCTTGCTGCTCGTCATCAGATAGACGGCCTGCATCGCCTTGTGGAGCGGCAAGCGCATATGCTCAAAGACCGTGCCGATCTTTACGGTGAACTGCTTTTTGCAGTCACCACAGCGCCAAAGACCCTCGCGGATACGCTTCGCCGGGTTCGCCTTCACCTTCGTGATGCGGTCCAGTCCGCCACAGTGGGGGCAAACCGAACCGTCCGCCCACACGATGCTTTCGAGGTGGGCAAAGGCGGCTTCCTCGCTGTGGAACTCGGGACGGGATAGGGCAGACATGACATTGAACTCCTTGAGGGATTCTATGCCACATCGTCACCGTATTTGCAATGTATATAATCGCCAAACATTTACGTCGCCTCCCCAACCAATCAGCTTTCGAACGGCGCGACCTTCCGTCCAAAACGCACCGAGCCGCTGCAAAAACGACTCGCATCATGTAAAGTTACTTAGCAATTTGTTAGGTTTATTGCAGGTCCGGTTTGCGTCGCCCTGTCCCATTGCGAGACAGGCTATTTCCGCCCGAACAGCCGTTCCACATCGTGCATCGCAAGCTTCACCCAGGTCGGGCGGCCGTGGTTGCACTGGCCCGAGTGCGGCGTCACCTCCATCTGGCGGAGCAGCGCGTTCATCTCTGGCACGCTGAGGGTCCGTCCGGCTCGCACCGAGCCGTGGCACGCCATGGTCGCGGCAACGAGTTCGAGCTTTTCGGAGAGGCCGAGCGCCGCGTCATAGCCCGCGAGATCGTCGGCGATGTCGTTGACCAGCTTCTGGGCATCGATCGCGCCGAGCATCGCCGGCGTGGCGCGGACCATCACCGCGGCCGGACCGAAGCGTTCGAGTTCGACGCCGAGCGCGGCGAGCTGCGGCGCGGCGGCTTCGAGCCGGTCGCACGCGGGTTCGTCGAGTTCGACCACTTCGGGCAACAGCAAGCCCTGCGACGGCACGGCGCGCCCCGCCATGCCGTGGCGGAGCTGTTCCAGCACAAGCCGTTCGTGCGCCGCATGCTGATCGACGATGACGAGGCCGTCCTCGGCCTCGGCGACGATATAGGTGTTGGCGATCTGGCCGCGCGCGATGCCCAGCGGGTGCTCGTCGGCCATCGGCGGCGGCGCGACGGCGACCTCGGCGCGTCCCGAAGGCGGCGCGGGCGCCGCCGACGCAAAGGGGACGAGCCGGTCATAGACGCGCGCGACATCCTCGCCCGGCGGCGTGATGTCGGCACCGAACAGGTGGACGGCGGGCTCGGTACGGCGACCGAAGAGGAACCCCGTCGCGGGCTCGGGCGACGGCACAGGCTCTTGCTGCCACGCCGACAGCGCCGCCTCGGCGGGGCGCTGCACGCTGCGGAACCCATGCTCGTCGAGCACCCGGCGAAGGCCGCCGACGATCATCCCGCGAATAAGCTGCGGGTCGCGGAACCGCACTTCGGTCTTCGCGGGATGGACGTTGACGTCCACCTCGCTGGTCGGAATATCGAGGAACAGCGCCACGACCGGATGGCGATCACGCGCGAGAAGGTCGGCATAGGCGCCGCGAAGTGCCCCCACGAGCAGCCTGTCCTTCACCGGGCGCCCGTTGACGAACAGATATTGATGGTCGGCGATGCCACGATTGTAGGTGGGCAGAGAGATAACGCCGCCCAGCCGCGCCTCGCCGCGTTCCACATCGACGCCGATGCTGTTCGCCGCCAGCTCGCGCTGGGTGAGCGCGGCGACCCGCGACAGCCGATCCTGTCCGCCTTGCACGTCGAGGACGCGGCGCCCGTCATGTTCGACGACGAAGGCGATGTCCGGGCGCGCCATCGCGAGCCGCTTCACGACGTCGAGGCAGGCGGCATATTCGCTGCGAGGGCTGCGCAGGAATTTGCGCCGTGCCGGAACCCGCGCGAACAGGTCCTCGACGAGAACACGCGTCCCTTTCGCCAGCGCCGCCGGTCCTTCGGCGACCACCGCGCCATTGTCGACGACGCGACGCCAACCGTCGCCACCGGGAACCCGGCTTTCGAGCGTCAGCCGCGCAACGCTGGCGATCGAGGGCAAGGCTTCGCCCCGAAAACCCATCGTCGTGACGTCCTCGATCGCATCGGTCGGCAGCTTCGAGGTCGCATGGCGTTCGAGGGCCAGCGCCATCTCGGCAGCGGTCATTCCGCAACCGTCGTCCTCGACCTCCAGCCGCGCCATCCCGCCCTCGGCGATTCGCACCGAAATGCGAGTCGCGCCCGCGTCGATGGCGTTTTCAACCAGCTCCTTGAGCGCCGCGGCCGGTCTTTCAACCACTTCACCGGCCGCGATCCGATTTACGAGCTTTTCCGGCAGGCGGCGTATTGACATGGAAGCTCTCCTAGCGCAGTCGGACGCAAATCGCGACCCATCCGCACAGCCTGATCATTTTATCCAGCCATCCGTTCGGACAGGCCGGACTCTCCCCCTGATTGCTGCTGTTGACGGCGGGACATGCGGAGTCAAAATTCTACGGGGGCGCGGTCCATCCTGGACCGGCGGCGCCGATGACAGGAAGCAGTATAGATGTCCTTCTTTTCCCGGTTTCTGAAATTCAATTCCCAAGACATGGCTATCGACCTCGGCACCGCGAACACCGTGGTCTATGTGCGCGGCAAGGGCATCGTGCTGAACGAACCGTCGGTCGTCGCGGTCGAAACGCTGAACGGCATCAAGCGGGTGAAGGCGGTCGGCGACGACGCGAAGCTGATGATGGGCAAGACCCCCGACAGCATCGAGGCGATCCGTCCGCTACGCGACGGCGTCATCGCCGACATCGACGTCGCCGAGCAGATGATCAAGCACTTCATCACCAAGGTCCACGGCGGCAAGCCCAATGCGTTCCGCAGCCCCGAAATCGTGATCTGCGTGCCCAGCGGCTCGACCAGCGTCGAACGCCGCGCGATCCGCGACGCCGCGTCGAACGCGGGCGCCAGCGAAGTGTGGCTGATCGAGGAGCCGATGGCCGCCGCGATCGGCGCCGACATGCCCGTCACCGAGCCGATCGGATCGATGGTCGTCGACATCGGCGGCGGCACCACCGAAGTCGCGGTGCTCTCGCTCCGCGGCCTCGCCTACACCACCTCGGTCCGCGCCGGCGGCGACAAGATGGACGAAGCGATCGTCTCCTATGTCCGCCGACACCATAACCTGCTGATCGGCGAAGCGACCGCGGAGCGGATCAAGAAGGATTTCGGCATCGCGCGCATCCCCGCCGACGGCGTCGGCATGACGATCCACATCAAGGGCCGCGACCTCGTCAACGGCGTGCCCAAAGAAATCTCGATCAACCAGGCGCAGATCGCCGAGGCGCTGTCCGAACCGATCGGCACGATCGTCGAGGGCGTCCGCATCGCGCTGGAGAACACCGCCCCCGAACTCGCGGCCGACATCGTCGATCAGGGTATCGTGCTGACCGGCGGCGGCGCGCTGATCGCCGAACTCGACGAACTGCTGCGCGACGCGACCGGCCTGCCCGTTACCGTCGCCGAAGACCCGCTGACCTGCGTCGCGATCGGCACCGGCCGCGCGATGGAGGATCCCGCCTTCCGCGGCGTGTTGCAGCAGGCCTGATCGGGTAACGTCGCACCATGGTCCGCCCGGCACATCGGCGTCCGGGGCAATCCCGAAAGGCCCAGTACAGCCTGTTCGTTGCCTATGTCATTGCGGTGACAGGGGCAGTGGCGGGCTTGCTGCTGGCTGTGCTGTCGGTCGTCGATCCCGTCGGCTTCGCCGCGCTGCGCGTCGCCAGCCACGAGGTCACGGCGCCGATCGCACGCGCCAGCCGGTCGGTCATCGGTTCGATCTCGGGCATCGATGACGCGGTGTCGGCCTATGTCGGCGCGGGGTCGCAGAACCGGCGGCTGCGCAAGGAACTCGCCGCGACGCGGCGCCAGCTCGTCGCGACCAGCTCGCTCCAGGAAGAGAATCGCCAATTGAAGGCGCTGCTCAAGCTGCAGGAAGCCGACAAGACGGCGATCGCCAACGGCTATCTGCTCACCTCGACCTCGACGAGCAGCAAGCGCATCGCGCTGCTCAGCATCGGACGCAACCTGGGTGTCGCAGCGGGGCAGCCGGTGCGCGGCGCCGACGGCCTGATCGGCCGCATCCTCGGCTCGGGGCCGTCCGTGTCGCAGGTGCTGCTGATCACCGATATCGACAATATCGTCCCCGTCCGCCGCGCGCGCGACGGCCTGCCCGCGCTCGCCTATGGCCGCGGCAACGGCGATCTCGACATCCGCACGCTCAATATCGCGAACAATCCGTTCAAGCCCGGCGATATCCTCGTCACCTCGGGGACCGGCGGCCTCTATCCGCCGAACATCCCGGTCGCGATCGTCATCCGCCGCCAGGACGATGGCGCCCTCGCCCGGCCGCTCGCCGACCCGGCAAAGGTCGACGCGGTATCGGTGCTGCGCCCCTATACGCCCGACAATGCCGAGGCGCTGCTGAAGCCCGACGCCGACGCGGTGCCGGAGGTTCCGAAGGCGCCATGAACCAGAAAGGGCCGCGTCTCGGCGAACCGGCATCGCTCTGGCGGATGCGCGCGGTGCCGGTCGCCACGGTGATGATCGCATCGGCGCTGCCGCTGATGCTGCCGCTGGTCGCGAGTTCGCCGGTGTTGCCGCCGCTCGGCCTGCTCTTCTTCCTGTGCTGGCAGCTGCTGCGGACCGAGATGTGGCCGGTGTGGATCGGCCTGCCCCTCGGCCTGTGGGACGATCTGTTCAGCGGCGCGCCGATCGGCACCGCCATATTCCTCTGGACCGCGGCGAGCATCGCGATCGCCTATCTGTCGCAGCGCATCTATTGGCGCGGCTTTTTCCACGACTGGGCGATCGGCGCTCTGCTCGTGGCGATCGTCCAGTCGATCGCCGCGCTGCTTACCCACCCGCACGCCGAGACCGGACGCGTTTTGGGCCTTGTCGCACCGCAAATCATCGTCTCGATCCTGCTACTTCCGCTCTTTCTTCGCCTCACCGGCAAGTTTGACAATTTCCGCCTGAAACGTCGATAAAACCCCCCTTCATGTTTGGCAAAAAGAGTCCCCCGATCACCGAAGCCTGGCGCGGCTTCACCTTCACCCGCCGCGCGCTCGTCGTCGGCGGCGCGCAGGCGGCGGTCGGGGTCGCGCTCGCCGCGCGCATGGCCTATATTTCGGTGATCGACAACGAACGCTATGTGCTTGAATCGGAAAGCAACCGCGTCAACCTGACGCTCGTCCCGCCGCGCCGCGGCTGGATTGTCGACCGGAACGGCAAGGCGCTTGCGAACAATCGCGTGTCCTTGCGGGTCGACATCATCCCCGACCGGCTGCACAACAAGGAGAATGTCCTCGGGCAGCTCCGCACGCTGCTCCGCCTCGACAAGGACGCGATGGAGCGGATCGAGCGCGACCTGAAGGCCGCATCGGGCTTTCAGCCGGTCGCCGTTGCCGAGGATATGACCGAGCAGGAATATTCGTCGATCCTCGTCCACCTGCCCGAACTGCCCGGCGTCGCGCCGCAGCGCGGCTTCGCGCGCAACTATCCGACCGGCGCCGCCGTCGGCCACCTGATCGGCTATGTCGGCGCGCCGACCGCCGAGGAATATGAGAAGGCGAAGGACCCGCTCTACATCACTCCCGGCTACAAGACCGGCAAGGACGGGCTCGAGAAATATTTCCAGCAGATGCTGCGCGGCAAGCCCGGCGCCAAACGCGTCGAGGTCACCGCGCGCGGCAAGGTCGTGCGCGAGCTTTCCACCCAGCCCGACGTGCAGGGCAAAACCGTTCACCTGACCATCGACGCCGACCTGCAGGACTATGTCGCGCGCCGCATGGGGCCCGAATCCGGCGCGGCGGTGGTGATCGACACGCATACCGGCGACATCCTCGCCTTCGTCTCGATGCCGAGCTTCGACCCGAACAGCTTTTCGGACGGGATCAGCAATTCGGAATATAGCTGGCTGCGCGCCGACGATCACCAGCCGCTGATCAACAAGGCGACGCGCGGCCTCTATCCGCCGGGATCGACGCTGAAGCCGATGGCCGCGATCGCCGCGATCGAGCATGGCATCGACCCCGGCGAACGCCACACCTGCATCGGCGGCTACCGTCTCGGCAGCCGCTTCTTCCGCTGCCTTGGCACGCATGGCAGCCTCGACATGCCGCACGCGATCATGAAGAGCTGCAACAGCTATTTCTATTGGGTCGCGCACCGGCTGGGTTACGACGCGATCGCGCCGACGGCGAAGATGATGGGTCTCGGCGAGGAATTCCAGCTCGCGGGCAGCAACCAGCGGTTCGGGACGATCCCCGACAGCGCCTGGAAGATGAAGAAATATAACCAGCCATGGTCGGCATCGGACTCGCTGAACGCGGTCATCGGTCAGGGCTATGTCAGCGTGAACCCGCTCCAGCTCGCCGTCATGGCATCGCGCATCGCGTCCGGCCGCCGCCTCTATCCGCGCCTCGTCAACCGCCAGTTCGCGAACGAGGCCCTCCCCTTCTCTGCCGAGGCGCTGGCCACCGCGCGCGAAGGCATGGACCTCGTCGTCAACGGGCCGGGCGGCACCGCCGGGCGCAGCCGCCTGCCGCTCGACGGCATCGCGATGGCAGGCAAGACCGGCACCGCACAGGTGCGCGGGCTCAACACCGGCAACGGCAAGGGGGGGACGTGGCGCTTTCGCGACCACGGCCTGTTCATCGGCTTCGCACCGGTCGACAATCCCCGCTACGCCATTTCGGTCATCATCGAGCATGGCATGGGCGGCAGCCGCGCCGCGGCGCCGGTCGCGAAGGACGTCTTCACCTTCATCTACGATCGCGAAAAGGGGATGGAGGCGCTCGAAACCTTCGAGGCCGGCTGGGGCGGCACGATCAAGGAACGCATGGACCGCAACTACGCCGCCTGGAAGGCCGGCATCGCGGCGCCCGATCCGGGGCTCGCGCAATGATCCCGGTCCCACCCGCGATCCAGCGCTTCCCCTGGAAACTCATGGCGCTTTTGACGGCCATCTGCGGCTTCGGCCTGCTCGTCCTCTATTCGGCGGCGGGCGGCAACTTGTCGCCATGGGCGTGGCAACAGGGTGTGCGCTTCCTCGTCTTCCTGGGTCTCGCGCTCGTGATCGGACGCCTTCCGCTCCGTCTCTTCGAGGATTTCGCCTATATCGGCTACATCGGGGTGCTTGCGCTGCTGATGGCGGTCGAACTGCTCGGTTTCGTCGGCGGCGGCAGCCAGCGATGGCTGAACCTCGGCTTCATGAACCTCCAGCCATCCGAGTTGATGAAAGTCGCGATCGTGATCGCGCTTGCGCGCTTCTATACGCAATTGCCCCCGGGCAATACGCGCACCTTCACCGCGCTCTGGCCAGCGCTCCTCGCGATCGGGGTTCCGGCCGCACTCGTCATGCTCCAGCCCGACCTCGGCACCGCACTCGCGATCTCGATCGGCGGCGTCGTGGTGATGTTCGTCGCGGGCCTCCCCTTCTGGTGGTTCGGCAGCGCAGCAGGCGCCGGAGTCGCGGCGCTGCCCATCCTCTTCTCGATGCTGCATGACTATCAGCAGAAGCGCGTCCTGATCTTCCTCGATCCCGAAAGCGACCCGCTGGGCGCTGGCTATCATATCAGCCAGTCCAAGATCGCGATCGGTTCGGGCGGGATCGGCGGCAAGGGTTTCCTTAACGGGTCGCAGAGCCATCTCGACTATCTCCCCGAAGGCCACACCGACTTCATCTTTGCGACGATGGCGGAGGAATGGGGACTGATCGGTGGCCTGGCGCTGCTTTTCGCCTTCTTCCTGCTACTGCGCTGGGGCACGCGCGTCGCGCTCCGCGCCCGGACGCGCTTCGGCCAGCTCACCGCGGCGGGGCTTACGATGACGATCTTTTTCTACATCGCGATCAACCTGTCGATGGTGATGGGCATGGCGCCCGTCGTCGGCATCCCGCTGCCGCTCTTTTCCTACGGCGGTTCGTCGATGCTGACGATCATGACCTGCGTCGGCATCATCCTGGCGATCGAAAACGACAGCAAAACCGGGACCCGCCGCTTTCATTGAAGAAAATCTGCAATTGGGCATTGCCAAGCCCGAAGCACCATGATAGCGGCGCGCTCTCTTCGCGAGACAGGGAGTTTCCCGGCCCCGCCGAAGAATGCCGAAACCGGCACGTGGACGCATAGCTCAGTTGGTAGAGCAGCTGACTCTTAATCAGCGGGTCCTAGGTTCGAGCCCTAGTGCGTCCACCATTTTCTTTCTTATTTTTCAGATAGTTGCGTCAGATATGCCGCCAGCCTCAGCCTATCGGCATCGGCTTTTGCAGGGGATTTTGTGACATAGTTCTCGTCGGCCTTTCGAAGCCGCTTCGGCGATGTCATATCATGAACGCACCCGATGCTGGCAGTGTCGACGCCACAATCTTCAAAGACCGCAACCTATTCGAACGCTTCTTCAGCGGGATCGAACACTTCAGGCGCATCACGACGCGCTGCGACAAACTCGCCCGAAACCACGCTGGCTTGCTCAAGCTCGTGGCAGCTCTCAAATGCTGCGCCTGAATGTAAACGCCACCTATTCCTTCCAGCCCCAGAACAGGAAGCAGGGCGGGATGTTCACCCACTCGAACGCATTGTCGATGCGCCTGAAATGTACCGCGAGGAAATCGCGCGCGCGGGCGCGGAACTGATAGACGAGGAAAGCGCCGCCCGGCCGCAGCACGCGATGCGTGGCAGCGGCGATCGCCGGACCGACACCCGAAGGAAGGGTCGAGAAAGGCAGGCCTGACAGCACATAGTCGGCCTGCTCGAACCCATGCGCGCGGACGATCTCCTCGACATCGGCGGCCGAGCCATGAACGGCGACGAAGCGACTGTCGCGAATATCCTTGCGCAGATAGTCGATGAAATCCTCGTTGGTGTCGATCGCGATCAGGGTCGCGTCGCCCGCCATTCTTTCGAGGACGGGACGACAGAAGGTGCCGACGCCGGGACCATATTCGACGAACAGCTTCGTATTTTTCCAGTCTACCGGCCGCAGCATATGGCGGATCAGCGTGGGCGAGGACGGAACGATCGATCCCACCATGACCGGATGCTTTATGAAGCCCTTTACGAACATGCCCCAGGGGCCGAAAAAGCGCTTCAGTTTCTCGCGGATCTTGCGGATCGGCGAGACATTCGATTGGGCGTGCGCCCGCGGATTGGTCATGATGGCTTTCGCGTTGTTGCGGTTACCGAATGCGTGGCAAAATCGTGACGCTCGCGCAACAAAAGAGTCAGTCTTGACACTGGACAGAAACGCAACCCGATGTACGGGGGGTGGGCAGCCCGCAACGGATCAGGCGCAAAAAGGGGACAAAGTGACTGCCGCATCGCGATCGATTCCAGCCGACCGCATGGCCGTGCTGTTCGCGATCATGCTCGTGGCCGCGGCGGGCAATACCGCGATGCAGTCGATCCTCCCCGCCATCGGCGCCAAACTCCACATCCCCGACGTATGGGTCAGCCTGGCGTTCAGCTGGTCGGCTTTGCTCTGGGTGCTGACCGCACCGCATTGGGCGCGGCAATCGGACAAGCGCGGGCGCAAAGCTCTGATGGCGCTCGGCGTCATCGGCTTCTTTTCGTCGATGGCACTGTGCGGGCTGACCTTGTGGGCAGGACTCGAGGGCTATCTGGCTGCCGGTTTCACTTTCATTGTCTTCGCAATCTTTCGTAGCCTTTATGGCGGGTTGGGATCGGCATCTCCCCCCGCGGTGCAGGCCTATGTCGCCTCGCGCACCGACCCCGAACAGCGGACGCAGGCGCTGTCGCTAGTCTCCTCCTCCTTCGGGCTGGGTACGGTGATCGGACCCGCGATCGCGCCTTTTTTCATCCTGCCCATGGTCGGTCTCGCCGGCCCCCTGCTCGTCTTTGCGCTAATCGGCCTGATCGTGCTCGTCATGTTGCGCTGGCGCCTGCCTGACGACATGCCGCGCTTCGCGGCGCGCGGCGCCATTGCGCCCTACCCCCTGTCGGCGGGCCCGCCCGAACCAACGGCAGAAGAGGAAAATGAGCGCGACCCGGCCGAACAGGAACCGCTTCACTGGCGCGACCGCCGCGTCCGCCCCTGGCTGCTCGCGGGCTTTTTCGGCGGTCAGGCGCAGGCAATGATGCTGGGCGTCGTCGGCTTCCTGATTCTCGACCGGCTGCACCTGCGACTGAAACCCGATGAGGGCGCGGCGATCACCGGTATCGTGCTGATGGCCGGCGCCTTCGCAACCTTGCTCGCGCAATGGGGCCTGATCCCGATCCTCAAGCTGACGCCGCGCCCGACCGTGCTCGCCGGCGCCGCCCTCGCCACGCTAGGCATCCTGATGACCGGGCTTGCGCAGGATCTGCACGCCATCGTCATCGGTTTCGCGTCGGCATCGCTCGGCTTTGGCCTGTTCCGGCCCGGCTTCACGGCCGGCGCATCGCTTTCGGTGCCGCGCCGCGACCAGGGCGCGGTCGCGGGCATGACCGCGTCGATCAACGGATCGGCCTATATCATCTCACCCGCGATCGGCGTGCTGCTCTACAACTGGCACCCGATGGTCGCTTACGGGCTGATGGCGGCCTTCTGCGTCTGGCTGATGGTGTGGGGCTGGTCCGCGCTCGGGCAGGACCAGCCCGCAAACCCCTAGTCCTTCGTAGGCTCTTCCGCGTGCTTTTGCTCGCGAACGGGCTTCAGCATCCCCGGCGCGAAGAAGCCGATCGGGTCGACGCTCATTGCCTGCTGCTTGATTTCGCCCTGGATCTTTTCATAATCCTTTTCCATCGCCTCGGTCACCGAGGCGCGCGTGTCCTTGAGCGCCGCCTCGAAGTCCTCCAGCGTGACGAGATCGCTGTCGATCGAACGTTTGAGCGCCGCGAGACCCGCGCGGCGCACCAGATCCTCCAGGTCGGCGCCCGTGAAGCGATCGGCCTTTTCGGCAAGCGCCGCCAGATCGACATCCTTCGCGAGCGGCATCCGCGACGTATGGATTTCGAGGATGCGCTTCCGCCCCTCGGCGTTCGGCACCGACACATAGATGAGTTCGTCCAGCCGTCCCGGGCGGAGCAGCGCGGGATCGATCAGGTTCGGGCGGTTCGTCGCGCCGATCACGACAACCGATTGCATTTCCTCGATTCCGTCCATCTCGGCGAGGATCGTGTTGACGACGCGTTCGGTCACCTGCGGCTCGCCCGACGTGCCGCTGCCGCGCGCGGGCACCAGGCTGTCGAGTTCGTCGATGAAGATGATCGTCGGCGCCACCGCCCGTGCCCGCGCGAACAGGCGCGCGATCTGCTGCTCGCTCTCGCCGTACCATTTGGACAGAAGATCGGACGATTTGATCGCGATGAAATTGGCGTCGGACTCGCGCGCCGCCGCCTTGGCAAGCAACGTCTTGCCCGTCCCCGGTGGGCCATAGAGCAGGAATCCCTTGGCGGGGCGAATGCCGAGCCGCCGGAACGCATCGGGATGCTTGAGCGGCAGTTCGATCCCCTCGATCATCTTGTCGCGCGCCGCGTCGAGCCCGCCGATGTCGCTCCAGCGCGTATTCGGCGCCTGCACCATCACCTCGCGCATCGCCGAGGGCTGGACGCGTTTCAGTGCGCCCAGAAAGTCGTCGCGCGTAACGCGGACACCTTCGAGCACCTCGGGCGGAATCGTTCCTTCCTCAAGGTCGATCTTGGGCATGATCCGCCGCACCGCCTCGATCGCGGCCTCACGTGTCAGCGCCGCCATGTCGGCGCCAACGAAGCCGAAGGTCGTGCGTGCGAGTTCGTCGAGGTCGACGTCGTCACCCAGCGGCATACCGCGCGTGTGGATACCCAGGATCTCGCGCCTGCCCTTCTCGTCGGGCACGCCGATCACGATTTCGCGGTCGAAACGGCCGGGGCGCCGCAGCGCTTCGTCGATCGCATCGGGCCGATTGGTCGCGGCGATGACGACAAGGTTCGTCCGCGGCTCGAGCCCGTCCATCAACGTGAGCAACTGCGCGACGATGCGCTTCTCCGCCTCGCCGGTCACCTGTCCGCGTTTGGGCGCGATCGAATCGATCTCGTCGATGAACAGGATCGACGGCGCCGACTTGGTCGCCTGCTCGAAAATCTCGCGCAACCGCTTTTCGGATTCGCCATAGGCGCTGCCCATGATCTCGGGGCCGTTGATCAGGAAGAATTGCGCGTCGCTTTCGTTGGCGACGGCCCGCGCGAGCCGCGTTTTGCCGGTGCCCGGCGGGCCGTGCAGCAAAACGCCGCGCGGCGGATCGACCCCGAGGCGCTGGAACAGCTCGGGGTAACGGAGCGGCAATTCGACCATCTCGCGGAGCTGGTTGATCGTGTCGCCAAGCCCGCCGAGATCGTCATAAGTGACGTCGGTACGCCGCGCGTCCTGCGGCTCCTGATATTCGGCGAGCAGTTCGACTTCGGTATTCTCGTCGATATAGACGATGCCCTTCGGATTCGCCGACACGACGATCAGGCGCACCTCGGCAAGCGCATACGCCGGCGCGTTGAGCATCTGGCGCAGCTGCGGCGGCATGTCGCCCGCCGGAAGTCGCTGCTGCCCCGCGGTCGCCACCGTGTCGCCGGCGACGAGCGGCCGGCCGAAAAAGCTGCGTTTCAGCGCCATCGCCGAGCCTTGCAGGCGCAGATTTTCCTGCGCCGGTGCAAAGGTCACCCGCGTCGCGGGGCGCATTTCGGCACGGCTCAGCGCCACCATATCACCCGCGCCTGCGCCCGCATTGGCGCGTTGCAGGCCATCGAGACGAATAACCTCCAGCCCCTCGTCCTCGGGATAGGGGGCAACAACCCGCGCCGCGGTGTCGCGCTTGGCGCTGATCTGCACGACATCGCCCTCGGTCAGGCCCAGTTCGGCCATCGCGCTGCGCGGGATGCGCGCGATGCCGGCGCCGCTTTCCTCGGCCCGCAACGTCGCCACCTGCAGTTTGACCTGCTTTTCCTTTATTGCCACGTCGGCCAAGGCGTATCTCCCGCAAAAAAGTCAGAAGGCGCAAGATAGGGCGATCGTTCCGGATTTTCGAGCCCCGAGAGCGCGTAGTCACCGAACGATACCATACCGCACTGCACAAATTGTCTGGCATGTCCGATATCGCCATGCCATCATCCGCCGAGAGACGCACATGCCACGCCTTCCTCCCCTCAGCAGCATGGAGGCCTTTCTGGAGGTCGCCCGCCATGGCACGGTCAAAGCCGCGGCCAGCGAGCTCGGCTTGTCGATGCCCGCATTGTCGCGGCGCATCCAGACGCTGGAACATGCCGTGGGGCGGCCGCTGTTCAACCGCCATCACCATGGTCTCCGGCTCACCGAAACGGGTCGCGAGATGCAGGATCAGCTCTCGCCGATCCTCGACGAACTCCGCGGCGTGATCGAAAAGGCGGGCAGCCCCGACGCGTCGCTCCGCCTCCATCTCAATGTCCTGCCGCTCTTTGCACAGCAGCGGCTGTTCCCGCGCCTGCCCGAACTGAGGCGCGACCATCCCGAACTGCATATCGATATCGACACCATGTCGCACGCCGAAGCGCGGCTCGGCGAAGGGATCGACGTCGCCATCGCGCTCGCCCGATCGATCGATCCCCTGCTCTATGCGGCGCGCCTCGACCAGGACAAGGTGTTCCCGATCGCTGCCCGGACGTTGACCGACGGGGGCCGCGCGATCACCGTGCCCGAACAGCTACAGCGCCAGACGATCCTGCTCCACCGCGAGATGCCGGAAACCTTCGCCGAATGGAAAAAGGCGATCGGGATGCCCTATCTCGAACCCGCCGGGATCGACTTCTTCGATTCAGGCCCGCTGATGCTCGAAGCGGCCGCGCAGGGGATCGGTGTCGCCTTCATGCACGGCCACCATTTCGACGACGCCCATGATCCGCGCCTTGTCCGCCTCTTCGATTTCGACGTCGACAGCCCCTACAGCTATTGGTTCGTCTGCCGCCCGCGCGCGCTGCGCCAGCCGGCGGTCAAGCTGTTCCACGACTGGTTGCTCGGCGCCCGGATCTGATCGGCGTCAAGCCGCCACCTGTGTCCGCATCGTCGCTGCGATATCCCATACCGCGATGAACATCGCGGCGATGACGGGGCCGATCACGATGCCGTGCAGGCCGAAAAGCTGGAGCCCGCCGAGCGTCGTGATCAGCACGACATAATCGGGAATGCGCGTTTCGCGCCCGACGAGCACCGGCCGCACCACATTGTCGACCATCCCGATCACGAAAAGGCCGCAGAATACGAGCACGACGCCCTGCCAGATCGATCCCGACAGGAACAGATAGAGCGCCATCGGCACCCACACCAGCCCCGTGCCCACGGCGGGAAGCAGCGAAGCCGCGCCCATCAGGACGCCCCACAGCAACGCCGCCTCGATCCCCAGCGCCCAGAGGACGACACCGCCGATCAGGCCCTGCAGGATGGCGACGACGATGCTCCCTTTGATCGTCGCGCGCACCACCACGATGAACCGGTCGACCAGAAGCTGCAGATGGTCGGCCTGCAAGGGTATCGCGGCGCCGACGCGCTTTTCGATCGCCTCTCCGTCGCGAATGAGGAAGAAAGCGAGGTAGAGCATCACCATCAGCTTGATGAACAGGTCGAAAACCCCCTGCCCGATCGACAGCGCCTGCCCGAGCACGGCGCGCACCCCGGCCGCGGCGCCGCCGCCGAACATGTCTTTCGCGGCGGCAAGATTGCCGATCCCGAGCCGGTCGAGCGCATCGGACAGCCACGCCGGAATTGCCGATTCGAACGCAACGAGGATTTGTTCGGGATCAAGACTGCCCGACTGGATCCGCTGGTAAACCGACGCGGCCTCATTGATCAGTGCCACGGTCAGCAATGCGGCGGGCAGCACGACGATCGCCAGAATCATCAGCAGGGTAAGCAGGGCCGCGCCGTTACGCCGGGCCGGCATGGCAGCCAGCAGGCGGCGATAGGCGGGCTCGAACAGGATCGCGACGATGACCGCCCACAGAATCGCGGCGAAATAGGGCAGCAGAATTGCGGCGAAAGCCAGCGAGACGCCGGTCAGCACGACCAGGAACGCCCAATAGCCGCTCGCCCTCGCTCCTCTGCCGTCGCTCACCACTTGTCCCCTCGGTTGCCGCGCGCGGCGTACCGCAATCCTAGACCGCGGGGCGAGCCCCGGTAAAGTCGGAAACCAAGGCGGAAAAATGGTGCTGCTGGAGAGGATTGAACTCTCGACCTCACCCTTACCAAGGGTGCGCTCTACCACTGAGCTACAGCAGCGTCCGGGGCGCCCGGGAACGCCTGTTCGCGGGGCAGGCGCGGCCTATGGCGGGGCGGCCTTCGCCTGTCAAGGTGCGAGACTTGACGCCGGGTCGATTTCGCCGCATCGCCGCGGCGTGAGCAAGCCGCCCTCCCCCGCTGACATCGAGCGCGAGCGCCGCCTCGCCGAGGCGCTCCGCGCCAACCTGCGCAAACGCAAGGCGCAGGCGCGCGAAGCCAAAGACGAAACGCCGTCTAAAGACTGACCGTCACGGTCACATCGTCGCCCTCTGCGATCCCTTCGGCCTTGCGCACCGCGGCCTTCACCGGGAGCAGCCAACCACCGCTCTCCTTGTGCGGGAACACCGACGTGCTCCAGCTCGTATCGCCGATCGCCGCGCGTACCTTCGCCGATCCGAAACCCTTGCGGCCATCGAGCCATTGCCCGCCGATCGCCGCGAGCCTGATTCCGTCCGCCGCCTCGCCCGAGATAGTAAGGAAAAACCACGCCGCGGGCGCGGTCGCCGACTGCCAGCGCCACAGCGGCGTCGTGACGGTAAAATCCTCCAAGGCGGCTATTTCGCTTCGACCGGCCGGATCGGAACGGGGATGTTGCAGATATCTGCTCCGCCCGCCGGACGAATGAAGAACGGGTCGCGCCGGTTGGCGCGTGCGTCCGCATAGCGTCGAAAGCTTTCGCTGTCGGTCGACAGATACTCGAACCGCGGCCGTTCGGCGACAGGCAATTCGGTCGCCGCGCGGATCGACATGATCGGCGCCCGCTCGGCCTCGGTCTCGTAGAAGCCCAGCCCGCCAGTCCCGCGGGGCAGGCTCGACAAATGCTCGATCCCGTGAACAACGCGTCCGACCAGCGCAATATTGCGGTCGAGATGGCGGGGTGCTTGCCCGATGACCACATAGAGTTCGGCACCCGACCCAGTATCGGGAGACATATTGCGGCCCACGCCGACCATGCCGTAGCAGTGCAGCGGCCACCGTTGATCGGGCAGATTGCGATCGTCGAGACCGATCGGCCAACCCGATTCGAATGTCACTCTCGGCGCATAGGCGTCAGCCGCCGGTTCGAAGCCGCTTCCGTATATGTCGAGCCCTTGGTCTCCATCCGTCCTTCCTGCCCGCCGCGCCGCTTCGTCCTTCGACAGGACCATGGCCGGCTTTCCGCCGCTCGTAATCTCTTTGCTGGCGGGGTCGGAAACAACATATTCGCTCTCCGGCACCGTCGCCAAACCTGGGGGCAAGGCCTTCTTCTCGGTCGCGTCACCCCATTGCACGACATAATTGTCCTGCACCCGGTTGACGCTCGTCCCGTCCCACCAATGCGCGGCGGCGAGCTTGCGGATATTGCCGATCCAGCCCTGGCTGAACGGCGCGGGCATGAGCTGGATGACGACGCGTCGCGGCTTGCCCTTCGCATCGGGGGCAAGATCCATCACGAGCAGATCGGAAGCTGCGATGGCGATCCAGTCCTTCGCAGGCGCGGCGGCCGCGATTTCGCCAGGCGACGGGATCGGCGCGGGTTCCTCGGCATAAGCGGGAAGGACGAGCGAAGCGGCGGCGGCGGCCAGAAGCAGGTGTCTCATGCGGCGTGTCTGCCACGCCCAATCGGCTTGCGAAAGACCCGCCAAGCGATTAGGGCGCGCGTTCCAGTGCGAATTGGATCGCACCCGATTCACGCTCCGTGCTTCGCACGAAACGACCGGGTGCAGCGGAGCGGTGGCCGAGTGGTCGAAGGCGCTCGCCTGGAAAGTGAGTATACGTCAAAAGCGTATCGAGGGTTCGAATCCCTCCCGCTCCGCCAAGCACCCCCAGCACCCGTCTCCACCGAACGGCGCTGCGTGCGGAGCCGCGGCGTGCGCGGCGTTGCGCGGACCAATCCGTAACAGCGCGGCGTATCGGCGGCGGTCTCTGGGGCCGTGTCGGCGGCTGTGGGAGCACCGTCTCCGCGCGGATCGTAATCGGTCCTGTTTCCCTGTTTTCGGGCGATTAACAGGGAAAAACTCAAAAAATCGGGCCAGTTTCAGGGAATATTTGGCGGATTGTACGCAATGTGGCCGATTTTACCGCGCAATTACCGTTCCTTGCGCGGTGCAAAAGCCACTTTCCTGTTATGCGCAATAACAGGGTATTTTTTATCGGCCCGAACAGGGAATTTGTCCGCGCCGAACAGGGATTTTCACCGATTAACAGAGAAGGCCTATTGGCGACTGAGCAGGCGGCGCTGGGCGTCCCAGGCGAGCGGAATCTCGCGGGTCATGAAGAACTCGAGATTGCAGCACGGCGGCTGGCGCCCGGCAAATATGCCGCGCTGAATATCGGGCGCGAGGAGCGCGAGCCGCAGCAGGCGCCGGTCGTAGACCGAGACCGGCGCCGCCTCGAGCGAGGGCAGTCCACCGGGCCAGGCGAGCAGGCGATGCGCCTTGCGCAGCGCCGCGATCAACACCGGATCGGGCCGGGCCCGATCGGGCAGGCCCGCAGCGATTTGCGCGCGGCCGCCGCGGGCCTGCAGCGCGATCGGCACGGTGACGCTGGCGCTGCCGTTGCGGCCGGGGACGATCGCCTCGCCGTCGGCAAGATGCGGAGCGGCGATACGGGCGGTGGCAGCGGGAAGAGCAAGGATCAGCTGCTCGCGGCCGACCTCGAGCCGCCGCAGTTCGCCGAGCGGATCGGAATGGTGCGGCAGCAGCCGGGCGAGCGTGGCGGTGACGAGATCCTCGAGGACGGGCGCGGCAATGCGGCGCAGCACGCCGTCGCCAATGGCCCGCCGGCCCTGCTGCAGCGAGGCCGATACATAGTAGCGATAGACCCGGCCGCCGCGGCCGCGGGAGAAGGCCGGCGACATCGCCTCGCCGGTGGCATCGACGATGCGGCCCGTGAGCAGCGCGCCGGCGACCCGGCGCTCACGGCGCGATGCGCGGCGGCCGGCTGCGAGCTGCGCCTGTACGGCGTTGAACATGGTTGCATCGACGATGGCCTGGTGCTCGCCCGGATAGCAGAGATCCCTGTGCGGGATCTCGCCGAGGTAGAGGCGGTTCTTCAGCATGTGGAACAGCGCGCCGCGGCTGAGGATGACGCCGCCGACCACCCTGCCCTGCGCCGTCGTCCACCGCTTCGAGACCACGCCATTGCGCGTCAGTTCCTGCTGCAGGGCATGCACAGAGCCGAGCTCGAGATAGCGCGCGAAGATGCGCCGCACTTGCCCGGCTTCGACTTCGTTGACCTGCAGCATGCGGCTGCCGGCCAGCGGCAGGTCGTAGCCGAGCGGTGGGACGCCGCCCATCCACAGGCCCTTCGCCTTCGATGCGGCGATCTTGTCGCGGATGCGTTCGCCGGTCACCTCGCGTTCGAACTGGGCGAACGAGAGCAGGACGTTGAGCGTCAGCCGGCCCATCGAGGAGGTGGTGTTGAACGCCTGGGTGACGGACACGAAGCTGACCGAGCGCGCATCGAACCGTTCGACGATGCGCGCGAAGTCGGCAAGGCTGCGGGTAAGCCGGTCGATCTTGTAGACGACGACCACGTCAATGCGCCCGGCGTCGACATCGGCAAGCAGGCACTGCAGTGCCGGGCGCTCGATCGTGCCGCCCGAGTAGCCGCCGTCGTCGTAGCGCGCGGGGAGCGCGCGCCAGCCTTCGCTCGTCTGGCTTTTGATGTAGGCCTCGCCGGCCTCGCGTTGGGCATCGAGGCTGTTGAACGCCTGGTCGAGGCCCTCGTCAGAGCTCTTGCGCGTATAAACCGCGCAACGCAGCTTCGCGCTCATGCCCTGTCGCGCAGCCCGAAGAAGCGCGGCCCGTTCCACCTGCTGCCGGCAATTGCGGTGGCCGCCGCTGACAGGCTGGGATAGGTCGTGCCTTCCCAGCGGAACCCGCCCGCTTCGACGACGACCTCGACCTCGCGGCCCTGCCAGCGCCGGGTGAACCGCGCACCGATGCCAAGGTCGAGCCCCTCGGCCCTGACCCACCCCTTGCGTGCCAGCGCGCGCCGCGTCTCGCGATCGAGCCCCCCCAAGCTATCGGCTTGCAGTCGCCAGGCGAGCAGCATGCGCAGGATCGGCACCGAGCGCAGCGGAGGGCGAGCGCCATAGTGGCGCGCCCAGAGCGAGCGCAGACCTTCAAGGTCGGCCCGCTCGACGTCATCGATCAGGACGGCAAGGTCGCCCGGCTCGCTCATGCCCGCACCGCGCGGTAGCGGCGCACACCGTCGATCTTCTGCGAGCTGATGGTGAGCCCGCGCTTCCTGAGCGCGCCGGCCATGGCGCCGCGCAGCGAGTGCTGTTGCCAGCCGGTCGCTGCGATCATCTCCGCGATGCTGGCGCCGTCCCCGGCGAGGAGCAGCGCTTCGACCCGGTCGAGCTTCGACGGGGCCTTGGCGGCCGGGGCAGCGGCGGCATCGGCTGCGGGATGCGCCATGCGGCGCCTGCGGGCGGCGGTGTTGCTGATCATCGTGCTGGTCATGGAGGTTCTCCTTCGCGCGAGGCGGGGACCATCCCCGCCCGCTACCACCACGAGCCCGGCTCGCCGGGCGACGGACAGCAATGCCCGGGTTCGCGGCGCAGTCCAGTCGAATCTGCCGCCCCCAAGGCTATCCCCGGAAAAGCGTGTCAGCGGGGTGGCCAAAAGGGGAACGTTCCGCTAGTGTTCTACACCATGGTCAGCACCTCCACGCTGGCAGCCGAAGCTGCCGATCGCCCGCTGACGGTCGTGTACCGACCGACCGCCAGTCTCGTCCCCGACCCTCGCAACGCCCGCACCCACCCGAAGAGGCAGGTCGCGCAGATCGTCGCCTCGATCCGCGCGTTCGGGTTCACCAACCCGATCCTCGCCGATCCCGAGGGCGGACTGATCGCCGGCCACGGACGGCTGCTCGCGGCGAAGGAGATGGATCTGGCCGACGTGCCGGTGATCGAACTGGCCGGGCTCAGCGATGCGCAGAAGCGCGCGCTCAGGCTCGCCGACAACAAGATCGCACTCAATGCCGGCTGGGACATGGAGATATTGAAGCTCGAGCTTGGCGAGCTGTCGTTGCCCGAGATCGACATCGACCTGGGGCTCACCGGCTTTGCCAGCGGCGAGATCGACGTGATCCTTGCGGACAGCCCCGATCCCGCCGACGAGGTAATCCCGGCGGTGCCCAAGGCGCCGCGCACCCGGCCCGGCGACATCTGGCAGCTGGGCGAGCACCGCATCGGCTGCGGCGACGGCCGCGACGCGGCATTCCTGCGCGCGGTCGTCGGCGCAGGCACCGCGATCGATGCTGCGTTCCTCGACCCGCCCTACAATGTGAAGATCAATGGCCACGTCAATGCGAAGGGCCGCCACCGCGAGTTCGCCATGGCCTCGGGCGAGATGACGACCTCGGCGTTCCGCGACTTCCTCGGCGAGACGCTCGGCGCCTGCGCCAGAGTATCGCGCCCCGGGGCGGTGCACTTCGTCTGCATGGACTGGCGGCACATGGACGATGTAAGCGCCGCGGCCGGGCCGATCTACGACGAGCTGCTCAACATCTGCGTATGGAACAAGAGCAACGCTGGAATGGGTTCGCTCTACCGTTCGAAGCACGAGATGGTGTTCATCTACCGCGTTCCCGGCGCGCCGCACACCAATGCGGTCGAGCTCGGCCGGCACGGCCGCAACCGCACCAATGTCTGGGACTATGCCTCGGTCAACTCGCTCAAGGGTAGTCGCCGGCAGGACCTCGAGCTGCACCCCACGGTCAAGCCGGTTGCGATGGTGGCCGATGCGCTGTGCGACGTGACCCGGCAGGGCGACCTCGTGCTCGACATCTTCCTGGGCTCGGGGACCAGCCTCATCGCCGCCGAACGGGTCGCGCGCCGGTTCCGCGGTCTCGATATCGATCCAGCCTATGTCGACGTCGCCATCGAGCGCTGGGAGGCCCTTACCGGCAGGCGCGCCGAGCTGGTCGAGCCCGGTCGCGGGGGCGGCGCATGAGCCGCGGCGGCGCGACCCGGTTCCGCAAGGGCCAGTCCGGCAATCCAAAGGGACGGCCGAGGAAGAAGCTGCCCGCCGCTTCGGCGTTCGACGTCATCTTCGAGAAGAGGCTGAGTGTCACGCAGAACGGGGTCGAGCGCGAGCTGACGGTCGAGGAGGCGCTCCAGCTGCGCACCTATCCGGCAGTGGCGCTGGCACCTTGATGAGGGGTTCGTCAAGATCAATGGCGAGCGCCGTTATATGTGGCGCGCGGTCGATCACGAAGGTGAAATTCTGGAAAGCTTCGTCACGAAGAAGCGGGACAAAGCAGCGGCTCTGGCCTTCCTGAAGAAGCCGCTGAAGCGGCATGGGCGCGCCGAGACAATCGTCACCGACGGGATGCGATCATACCCTGCCGCGATGCGTGTGCTGGGCAATCTTGATCGACGCGAAATGGGGCGCTGGTCAAACAATAGGGTCGAAAACAGCCATCTCCCGTTCCGACGACGAGAGCGTGCAATGCAGCGATTCCGGCGGATGAAATCACTGCAGAAATTTGCCTCAGTCCACGCCTCGTTTCACAACCATTTTTCCCAGAAACGTCATCTCGTCGATCGCCAGACCTACAAGCTTCGCCGCTCGGCCGCGCTGGCCGAGTGGCAGTCGCTTGCAATCTGAGAACTTGCGCATTTAGGGATTATCGCGCCCCGTGGAGACGAGTTCGCATTAGACTGACAGCACCGCCATTCAATGTCGAATTTGTTGTGTTTTTCGGCACAATCACGCTGCCCTCCCCCGAGGATTACCAAAGCCATTGTTGCTGACGGCCCGGTCGGGGAGGAAAGGGAGGAAATCCGGGCACTTTGCCCGTCTTCCCCGAACTGACGTCGGCGGCCGGTCAGCCCGCCATCATTTCCATCGCCGCGCGGTCGTTGATCACGATTTCGCGGCGAGATGGCAGGTCGAGGAGGCCGTCGGCGCGCATTTTGGTGAGTTGGCGGCTCGTCGTCTCGATCGTCAGGCCCAATATGTCGGCGATCTGTTGCCGGCCGAAGGGCAGTTCGAACCCGGCCTGCGTGTCGGTGTGACATCCCTGCCCCGCTAACCGTTCCGACATTTCAAGCAGGAAGGACGCCACCTTCTCCGACGCCGACTTGCGGCCGAGCAGCATCATCCAGTGCCGCGCGCGGTCGAGTTCGTCGAGCGTGCGGCGGAGCAATTTCTGCTGGAGGTCGGGGTGGTTGCCCGCGAACTCTTCGAAACTGCCGCGATTGAAGATGCAAACCTCGGCATCGGTCATCGCGGTGACGCAGTAGGGACTTTGCTTGCCGAACGGGCGTCCGATGAAGTCAGACGGAAAGACCACTCCCACGATCTGCTCGCGCCCATCGGCGGTCGACACCACCAGTTTCAGCACGCCTTCGAGGACGTTCGCGACGACGGGCGCGCCGTCGCCTTCCCAAAGCAGGGTCTGTCCGGCCCGCACCTTTTGCCGGCGTCCCATCTTGCCCAGCGCGGCAAGCTCCGCCGGGTTGAGGCTCGCACAAATCGCACGGTTTCGGACAACGCAGGTCGCACAATCGGTCACCGGCCCGCCTTACAGGACGGAAGCCCGTTTGCAAAGCGCAGCGGGTCGCACCCTGGCGCTGGGGCGGCGGCAATGGCGTCCCCGTCTCGACGGGACGGAGGCTCACGCCTGCGAACGGCGGCGATTTGATCGTTGCGGCAATGTTGTCATACAATTATCTTGCGCTCGCCCGGATGCACCCCGCACGACCGGACTCGGAATTCGAACGAAAGGAGCAGGACCGCGGGGCTTTGCCACCATTTCTATTTTATCGAATAGATAGAACGATTTTATATGTCTATTTCGCACAAATGAGAGTGCCTAAACCATGGCCATCCCCGGACGGATCGGGGCCCGCGCTTTCAAACAAGGAGTTTCAGCCATGTCCATCAAAGCCACCCCGACCCCCGCCAAAGCTCTGCTCGACCCGAGCAACCACGCGCTCATCCTGATCGACTATCAGTCGCAGATGGCCTTTGCCACCAAATCGATCGCCCCCGAACTGCTCCGCAACAACGCCGCGCTGATCGCCAACGGCGCCGCGGGCTTCAAGGTTCCGACGATCCTGACCACCGTTGCCGAAAAGAGCTTCTCGGGCCCGATGTTCAACGAGGTCACCGATCCCTTCCCCGGGCAGAAGCTGCTCGACCGCACGTCGATGAACACCTGGGAAGATGCCGGTGTAATCGAGGAGGTCAATCGCATCGGCAAGGACCGGCTGGTTTTCGCCGGCCTGTGGACCTCGGTCTGCATCGTCGGCCCGACGCTGTCGGCACTCGAACAGGGCTATGAGGTCTATGTGATTACCGACGCAAGCGGCGACATTTCGACCGAAGCGCACGAACGTGCGGTCGAGCGCATGATCCAGGCGGGTGCGCGTCCGATGACCGCCCTTCAATATCTGCTCGAACTGCAGCGCGACTGGGCGCGCGCCGACACCTATGACCTCACCACCGGCGTCGCCCGCAAATGGGGCGGCGCCTACGGCATCGGCATCACCTATGCCAAAACGATGTTCGGCGCCTCCGAAGGCGGTCACTGAACCCCTCCCCTGCGGCCGGACCCTCGGGTCCGGCCGTTTCTTTTGAAGCGAGCCTGAAAGGACAATGTCATGAGCTACGTCACCACCAAGGACGGCACCCAAATCTTCTACAAGGATTGGGGACCGAAGGACGCCCAGCCGATCGTCTTCCACCACGGCTGGCCGCTGTCGGCGGACGACTGGGACACGCAGATGCTGTTCTTCCTCGCCAACGGCTATCGGGTCGTCGCGCACGACCGGCGCGGGCACGGCCGATCGGCGCAGGTCTCGGACGGCCATGATATGGCGCATTATGCCGCAGACGCCGCTGCGGTCGTCGATCATCTCGACCTGCGCGACGCCGTTCACATCGGTCACTCGACGGGCGGCGGGCAGGTTGCCGCCTATGTCGCACGCCACGGCTTGCCTGCGGGCCGCGTCGCCAAGGCGGTTCTGGTCAGCGCGGTGCCGCCGATCATGCTCAAAACCGAACGCTATCCGGGCGGGCTGCCGATCGAGGTGTTCGACGGGCTGCGCGCAGGGCTCGCCGCCAATCGCGCGCAATTCTTTCGCGACGTCGCGGCCGGCCCCTTCTACGGCTTCAACCGGCCCGGCGCGAAGGTCGACGAGGGGGTGATCGACAATTGGTGGCGCCAGGGCATGATGGGCAGCGCGAAGGCTCATTATGAGGGCATCAAGGCCTTCTCCGAGACCGACCAGACCGACGATTTGAAGGCGATCACCGTACCCACGCTCGTGCTGCACGGCGACGACGACCAGATCGTGCCCTACAAGAATGCAGGCGTGCTGCAGGCCGAAATCCTGCCCAATGCGACGCTGAAAATCTACGAGGGCTTTCCGCACGGGATGCTGACCACGCACGCCGACATCCTCAACGCCGACCTGCTCGCCTTCGTGAAGGCGTGAGGCAAAGAGGGAGGACGGACATCATGAAAATCTATCTCGTCTCGCTGGGAGCGGGGTTGCTGGTTGGCGTCATCTACAGCCTGCTTGGTGTCCGTTCTCCCGCCCCGCCGATTGTCGCGCTGATCGGTCTCGCAGGCATTCTTCTCGGTGAGCAGCTCGTGCCCATAGCCAAGCGCCTCGCCGACCGGCCCGAACTCGCCCGCTTCGTCCGCGAAGATTGCGCCGGGCATGTTCTGGGCCCGCTGCCCGACAACCGGGATTGCAGGCCATGAGCCCGCTGACCCGTCGCCAGACGCTCGTCGGCGCCGCCACCACTGCGCTTCTCACTGCCACGGAAAGTTTCGCCATGCGCCCGAAAGACCTGATCATCGTGAACGCCAAGGTGACCACGCTCGACCGCGCAAACCCGGTCGCCGAGGCGGTCGCAATCCGCGACGGCAAGTTTCTGAGTGTCGGCAGCGAGGCCGAAGCCCGCGCGGCAGCCGGTTCCAATGCCGAAATCATCGACGCCGGGGGCCGCCGCCTGATCCCCGGGCTGATCGACAGCCACATCCATGTGATCCGCGGCGGGCTCAATTATAATATGGAGTTGCGCTGGGACGGGGTGCCGAGCCTCGCCGATGCGATGGCGATGCTGAAGAAGCAGGCCGCCAACACGCCGCCGCCGCAATGGGTGCGTGTCGTCGGCGGCTTCACCGAACATCAGTTCGCGGAAAAGCGCCTGCCGACGCTCGACGAGATCAATGCTGCGGCGCCCGAGACGCCGGTGTTCATCCTCCACCTCTATGACCGCGCGCTTCTCAATGCTGCGGCGCTCCGCGCCGTTGGCTATACAAAGGACACGCCGAACCCGCCGGGCGGCGAGATCGTGCGCGACGCAGCGGGCAATCCGACCGGCCTGCTGCTCGCCCAGCCCAATGCGACGATCCTCTATGCGACGCTGGCCAAGGGGCCGAAGCTCCCCGAGGAGTATCAGGTCAATTCGACCAAGCATTTCATGCGCGAATTGAATTCGCTCGGCGTCACCAGCGTGATCGACGCGGGCGGCGGCTTCCAGAATTATCCCGACGACTACCAGATCATCGAAAAGCTCCATCAGGATGGCGAGATGACGCTGCGCATCGCGTACAATCTCTTCACGCAAAAGCCGAAGGAAGAGCTCAGGGATTTCGCGACCTGGTCCACCCAGGTGAAGCCCGGCGACGGCGACGATATCTATCGCCACAATGGCGCGGGCGAGATGCTCGTCTATTCGGCAGCGGACTTCGAGGATTTCCGGGTCGAACGCCCCGACATGCCGCCGAACATGGAGACCGACCTCGAACCCGTTGTCCGCCTGCTCGCGGAACGGAAGTGGCCGTGGCGGCTGCACGCGACCTATGACCAGACGATCACCCGCGCGCTCGACGTGTTCGAGAAGGTGAACAAGGATATTCCGCTTCAAGGCCTCAACTGGTTTTTCGACCATGCCGAGACGATCAGCGAGCGCAATATCGACCGCATCGCCGCGCTCGGCGGCGGCATCGCGGTGCAGCACCGGATGATGTTCCAGGGCGAATATTTCATCGAACGCTATGGCGCCAAGGCCGCCGAGGCCACTCCGCCGATCAATCGGATGATGGAGGCCGGAATCCCCGTCGGCGCCGGCACCGACGCGACGCGCGTCGCCAGCTATAATCCGTGGGTATCGCTGTCATGGCTCGTCACCGGCAAGACGCTTGGCGGCACGACGCTCTATCCGGTGCGCAATCGCCTCGACCGCGAAACCGCGCTGCGCCTGTGGACCGAGGCGAACACATGGTTCTCGAACGAGGTCGGCAAGAAGGGTCAGATCAAGAAGGGACAACTCGCCGATCTCGCCTTGCTCTCGAACGATTATTTCGATGTCGCCGAAAGCGAAATAGTTCATCTGCGGTCGGTGCTCACCCTGCTTGGCGGCAAGGTCGTGCATGGCGAGGGCGATTATGGCCCGATCGCCCCGGCGCCGCCGAAGCCGATGCCCGACTGGTCGCCGGTCGCGACCTTCGGCGGCTATCATCGCCGCCCGGAGAGGGCGCAGAAGATGGCGGCGGCATGCGGCTGCGCCAAGGCGTGCAACGTTCATGGCCACGACCATGCAGCCGCGCTGGGAGCCCGCGTGCCCGCCGCCGACGCCCAGAGCTTCTGGGGCGCGTTCGGCTGCGGCTGCTGGGCGGTCTGAGCGATGAGCGCGCCCGCGCCGATCGCCCGCCTGCTCGGCGACAGCCGCTTCGCAATCCTCGCCGCGATGACCCTCACCCTTCCCTACTGGACCAGCGGCATCGCCAAGCTGCTCGATCCGCCCGGCGCACTGGGCGAGGCCCGGCATTTCGGGCTCGAACCGGCGATGCTCACCGTCGCCGCCACGATCCTCATCCAGATCGGCGGATCGCTGCTGATTATCCTCGGCCGCCAAGCGTGGCTCGGCGCGGGCGCGCTCGGCGTGTTCACCGCGATCGCGACGCTGATCGCGCATCCCTTTTGGCAGATCGCCGATCCGATCGCGCGTTTTCACGAGCGCAATACCTTCCTCGAGCATGTCGGGCTGATCGGGGGGCTGATGCTGGCCGCGATCCTGCGGACCAGAAATTCATGACCGATATCGTCGATCCTCTCCCGCGCCCGCTCGCAAGCCCGGTGTTTCGCGCGCTGTGGATCGCAACCGTGGTGTCGAACATCGGCACCTGGATGCACGACGTCGGCGCGGGCTGGCTGATGACCTCGCTCTCGCCCGACCCGTTGATGGTCGCACTGGTGCAGGCCGCGACCACCTTTCCGATGTTCGTCCTGGCGCTCCCCGCAGGGGCGCTCGCCGACATCGTCGACCGGCGCAAGCTGCTGATCGCCGCCCAATTGTTCGGCCTCGGCGGCGCGGCAATCCTGTCGGGGCTGACGCTCGCCGGCCTGACCGATGCATCGATTCTGCTTGCCTTCACCGCCGCCATCGCGATCGGCGCGGCCTTATCCGCCCCCGCCTTCCAGGCAATCGTGCCGGAACTGGTGCCGGGGCCTGCGCTGCAGCAGGCGGTCGCGCTCAACTCGCTCGGCGTCAACATCGCGCGCGCGATTGGTCCTGCGCTCGGCGGCGTCATCATTGCCGCATCCGGTCCCGGGGCGGTCTTCGCCGCCAATGCGCTCTCGATCCTGGGCATATTGGCGGTGCTGGCACGCTGGCGGCGCGATGCTCCCGACCGGCATCTGCCCGCGGAACATATGGTCGGCGCAATGCGCGCGGGGCTCCGCTACGCCTTGCGCGCGCCCGAGCTCAAGGTCGTGCTGATCCGCTCGGTCGGCTTTTTTCTCTTCGCCAGCGGGCTATGGGCGCTGCTGCCGGTCATCGCGCGCCGCGACCTCGAACTCGGCCCGCTCGGCTATGGCGGCCTGCTCACCTTCATGGGGCTCGGCGCGATCGGCGGCGCGATGCTGATGCCAAAGCTGCGCGGCCGGATCGGCGCCAATGCCCTTACCCTGGCCGCTTCGATCCTGCTCGCCATTGCAATGGCGGGGCTGTCGCAGACGGCGCAGTTCGTCACCGCCGCCGCGGCGCTGTTCGTCGCGGGGCTCGCGTGGATCGCGATGATGGCCTCGCTCAACGGCGGCGCGCAGGCGACCTCGCCCGGCTGGGTCAAGGCGCGCGCGCTCGCCATCTACCTGCTCGTATTCCAGGGATCGATGGCGGCGGGTTCGACCTGGTGGGGATCGGTCGCCTCGCGCATCGGGGTGCCTTCGACGCTGCTCGTCGCCGCCGGGCTGCTGGTCGCGGCGAGCCTGATCCTCGCTTGGCGCTTCCCGCTCGGCCGCGCGAGCGTGCTCGACCTTGCGCCCTCGTTGCATTGGCCCGCGCCGCTTGTCGAAGGCGCGGTCGAACATGACAGCGGCCCGGTGCTCGTGACGATCGAATATCGTGTCGATCCGGGAAAGCTGCGGGACTTCTTCTCCGCGATGCAGGAGATGCGCCGCATCCGCCGCCGCGACGGCGCGATCCACTGGGGCGTTTATGAGGATACGGCGGTGCCCGGGCTGGTGGTCGAAACCTTTACCGTCGAAAGCTGGCTCGAGCATCTGCGCCAGCACGACCGCGTCACCAACGCCGACCGCGTGCAGCAGGAAGCCCTCGCCGCCTATCTGACCGGCGATGGTCCGCCCGTGGTGCGCCATTTCGTCACCCGTTGATGCGCCTTCTCCTGCTCCTCGCCGCGCTTGCGCCCGCGACCGCCTTTGCCCAATCGGTCGAGCAGACCAATTTGCGCTATGACGAGGATTGGTCGCAACTACGGGATGCGCCGCGCGAAGGCTGGCGGCAGGCCAAATATGTGCCGCTGGGCGACACGGGCGATGCCTATCTGACCCTCGGGGCCGAAGCGCGGGCGCGATTCGAGGGCTTCGAGAATAATTTGTGGGGCGACCCGCCGGCCCCCGACGACGGCTATCTCTGGCTCCGCGTCATGCCCCACGCCGACCTCCACGCCGGACCGGCGCGCATCTTCGTGCAAGGGATCGCAGGGTATGCGCGCGGAGTCGGCGCGGGCAAGGGCTCCGCCGACGAGACGGGGATCGACCTGTTGCAGGGGTTCGGCGATATTCGTGTGAAGCTGGGTGCCGACGGCGGCCTGACGTTGCGCGGCGGCCGCGCGTTGATGGCGCTGGGGTCGGAGCGGCTGGTCGGCATCCGCTATGGCCCCAATATCCCGCAGGCCTTCGACGGGGTCCGCGCCATCAGCGAACACGGAGCCATTCGGATCGACGCCTTCCACCTGCGCCCGGTCGCGATCGGCGGCGGCGATTTCGACGACAAGACCTCCGGGACGCGCCGCCTCGACGGCATCTATACGACGCTCACACCTGCAAAGGACATCGGCATCGACGCCTATTGGCTCGGCTATGCGAATGACAGCGCGCGCTTCATCGACCGTACCGGACGCGAAACGCGCGACACCTTCGGCCTGCGCATCTTCGGCAAGCGCGGCGCCCTCGGCTGGAACTGGGAGGCGATGCTTCAACGCGGCCATTTCGACGGCGACCGCATCCGCGCCTGGTCGCTCGCGACCGAAACCGCTTTCAGCTTCCCGCAGGCACCGCTGGGGCCGCGCCTTCGCCTGCGCGCCAATATCGCGAGCGGTGACCGCGATCCCGCCGACGGCAAGCTCGGCACCTTCAACGCACTCTTTCCCAAGGGCAAATATTTCGGCGAACTCTCACCGATCGGGCCGCGCAACATCGTGAACGTCCATCCCAGCGTCGATTTCGATCTGGGCAAGGGCGTCACCCTCGAACTCGTCGCGGCACGGTTCTGGCGCGAAAGCCGCGGCGACGGCATTTACGACATTCCCGGCGGCCTGATCCGCTCTGCTGGCGGCAGCCGGGCGCGCCATATCGGCGATCAGATCGAGATTTCGGCTGCCTGGCAGGCGAGCGAAATCCTGTCCCTCTCCGCTTCGCTCTCTGCTTTCCGCGCCGGCGCCTTCATCCGCGACACCGGCCCGGCGCGGACGATCCGCATGGTTGGGGCCGAAGCGATGCTCAAGCTTTAAAGGTCGATCATCCCGGCAAGTTCGGCATCCTGGCGGCCAAGCTCGACGAATTGCTCCAGCAGCCAGGACGCGGCGGGGCCCGGCGGCGTATCGCGCCGCCACACCCCCGCGAAGCGATAGGTGCCGCCCGGATGATCGGGCATCGCAAGCCGGATCAGCGTGCCCGAAACCAGATCGGCCTCGATCATCGGCAGCGGCATATTGCCCCAGCCGACGCCCTCGCGCAGCAGCGCGTGTTTCGCGCCCAGATCGGCGAGCCGCCACGTCTTCGGGCTCATCACCGAATAGTCGCGCCCTTCGGTAAACTGGGATCGGTCGGTCAGGACAAGCTGCGTGTAATCGCGACCCGCACCGGGCGGGATACGCTCCATCCGGCCGAGTGGATGGTCGGGCGCGGCGACCGGGACCATCGGAATCGAACCCGCCGCGATACATTCGACGCCGTCGACCCCCGCCGCGAGCGGTCCCGAAATGCCGACGATCGCGCGGCGGTCGAGGATCATCGCGGTGATCGCCCCCAGCGCCTCGACGTGCAGGCGGAGCTGGACGGTCGGAAACTCTACCGCGAAAGCGCGCAGCACCTTGCCCAGCCGCTCGGCAGGCAGCATCACGTCGACCGCCAGATCGACCTCGGCTTCCAGCCCGTCGAGCATCCCCTTCACCTTGGCGCGCAACCCGTCGATCCCGAGCGAGATCGCGCGTGCCTCGGCGAGCAGCGCGCGCCCGGCCACCGTGAGCTGCGGCTTTCGTGTCCCCTCGCGCTCGAACAGGGTCAGGCCGAGCTGCGCCTCGAGGTTGGCGATGCCATAGCTGATCACCGAAACCGCACGGCCCAGCCGCCGCCCCGCCGCCGCAAAACTGCCGGTGTCGACGATCGCGAGGAAGATGCGGAGCTGGTCGAACGTCGGCGTGCCGGGATTGCTCACTTTTCGATTTCCTCGAACGTTTCGATGAAATTTATCCCACTCATACCGAAGGATCGCAATCCCTAAATCACCTCCAACGACGGCCTTTCCGGCCTGCCCCTCGGAGACACAACATGATCGAACTTCGGCCTTTCGACAGCCTCGGCGCCGCCAACCACGGCTGGCTCGACGCGCATCATCATTTTTCCTTCGCCGGTTATCACGATTCCGCGCGGACGAACTGGGGCAATCTGCGCGTCTGGAACGACGACACCATCGCGCCGCAGACCGGCTTCCCGCCGCATCCGCACCGCGACATGGAAATCATCACCTATGTCCGCGAGGGCGCGATCACGCACCAGGACAGCCTCGGCAACAAGGGCCGCACCGAAGCGGGCGACGTCCAGGTGATGAGCGCCGGAACGGGCATCCGCCATTCGGAATATAATCTCGAGGATGTGACCACGAAGATCTTCCAGATCTGGATCATCCCGACCCGCGACGGCGAACCGCCGCAATGGGGCGCCAAGCCCTTTCCCAAGGGCGAACGCTCGGGCAAGTTCGTGACGCTCGCCTCGGGCTATGACAACGACAATGACGCGCTGCCGATCCGCACCGACGCGCGCGTCGTCGGCGCGACGCTCCGCGCGGGCGAGACGGCGGAATATCCGTTGGGCAAGGACCGCAAGGCCTATCTCGTCCCCGCCAAGGGCGCGGTGCAGATCGACGACGTCCGCGTCAACGCCCGCGATGGCGCCGCGATCAGCGACATAGAGGTGCTGCGCGTCACCGCAATCGAGGACAGCGAAATCGTCCTCGTCGACGCGGCCTGATCCCCGGGCGGCGCGGCGTCCCTGCGTCGCGCCGCCTATTGCCGGAGCCGGTCGATCCAGTCGGCCGGCACCGCGCCTTGCGGACCGGGCACCGGCTGCGAGGCCGGATGACTCGTCGGTGGGGCAAGCTGCGGCCCTGCCAGCGGCACGCCGTGGCGGTAATCCCAGAACCAGTCCTCGCCGGGTTCGAACGACTGGATATAGGGGTGGCCGGTCGCGTCAAAATGCGCGGACGCGTGCTGCGAGGGCGAGGAATCGCAGCAACCGATATGGCCGCAGGTGGCGCAGCGGCGGAGGTGGAACCACCAGCCGCCATCCTCGAGACATTCGGCGCAGCCGGTTCCCGACGGCGGAACCGACGGATCGATGTCGCTGCTCATGCCGCTTTCCCCATCAGAAATCGAAACCTTGCTGCGCCGAATCGGGCAGCGCCACCCCTTCCAGCGCGAGCATCCGGGCCTTCGACATCGCACCGCCCGGAGCCGAAAAGCCCCCGATCTTTCCGCCCGCCGCCATGACCCGATGGCAGGGAACGATCAGCGGCACCGGATTGCGCGCCATCGCCTGCCCGACGCTCCGCGCATATTCGGGACCGACGTCCAGCATCCGCGCGACTGCGCCATAGGTTGTCGTCTCACCCCAGCCGAGCTGGCGCACGATGGCATAAACCCTTGTAAAGAAGGGCTCCTGCGGACCTAGATCGACGGCGACATCGGAAAAGTCGACTCGGTCGCCGCCAAAATAGCGCGCGGTGCCCTCAATAACCGCGCCCACCTCCGGCGGCGGGTCGGCGCGCACGGCACCGGGTAGCTGCCGCGCCATCGCCCGTTTGCTGTCTTTTGGGTCCGGCGCGGGCAGGCGCAGGCAGCTGATTCCCCTCGAATTCCACGCGATCGCCGCAACGCCCGCCGCCGTCTCGAAAAGCTGATAGTGGCTCTGCCCCGACATGTGCGGCTCCCATTCGCGGAGCCTGAATATAGGCAGCCCGGGTTTCGCGCCACCGTTTCCGGCCGCTTTGATTGCCCTTTTGATGCGCGGGGGTTCAGCGCGTCAGCGTCAGTCTGTCGCCGTCGATGTGGATGCTGTCGAACTGCGCGAGCGCATTTTGCCCCAGCAGCGATACGCCGACATCGCGCCGCGGGACGGCCGCCTTCAGATTCCGGATCGGGTGGCCGCCGAATTCGATCTCGCGGATGACGATCCAGTCAACCGCCACCGGCCCCGCCGCGGTCAGCACCGTCTGCGTATCGCCCGTCGCGACATAGCCGCCGAGCTTGCGGGCATCGGCGTGGCTCAGGACGACATGGCTTGCGCCGGTATCGACAAGAAACCGGATCGACCCCGCCGCCAGCTTTCCGTCGATGTAGAAAAGACCGTTGTCAGACCGCTGCGCGCCCGACCGCGTTCCGCTTTCGGTCGGCGCGCCGGCCGCGCTGCCAGCCGAGAATGCGGTCGCAGACCCTTGCCCCGGCTCGGACACCACCAGAGGCGTCGTCGCCATCGACGTCAATGCTCCGGCAAGGAAGATGGCAGAGGCCCGCATCCGGCCGCTTTAGACGCGGCAATTTGAGCTTCGGTTTCGCCGCGTGGCTAACGGTGCATTAACCAGAACCTGCCTTCGATAGGAGCGCCCGGGTCATCCGACCGTTTCTTTGGCCTCTTCGGCTTCCTTTTCGAGGCGTTTTACACGCCGCGACTGCAGCACGCCGAACAGCAGCAGGAAAATCGACAGGATCGTCCATTGGATCACCTGGAGCCAATATCGCACCTTGAGCGAATATTCGTCGCGATAGAGCGTGTAATAGGGATCGCTGATACCCACGCCGAGTGCGTTGAACAGGACGCGGATCGGGCCGGGCAATCCGCCTTCGACCAGGATCCCCGACCAGGACGGGCGTTGGGTCGTCTCGGCCAGCCGTTTCCTGCTCTTCGCTTCAAGCTGCACGAAGAAGGTCGCCGCACCGCTTCCGGCCGGCCGGTACGGCGAAAAGGCCATCCGGTCGTCGGCGATGTACCAATCCTGACCGAAGAAGACGATGGTGCCGAGCTCACCCCCGACCAGCCTCGCCGGACCTTCGACGATCGCCACCGACCCCGCATCGCTCGCGGCAATCGTCTGCGGCCGGCCATCGGTCCCCGGCAGGGCGAACAGGATATAAGCGATAAAGCCGAGAATGACGCCGAAGGCGACAACCGCAAAGCTGTAGAATATCGCGCGGAGCGTCTTGGCCCGCTTGATCTGAACCTCGAGCGTCGGCTCCACCTCAGGTTCCGGGTCGCGCTTGCGGAGAATGCGCAGGATGAGCCACGCCGGGAAGACGGCCAGGAGGAACAGGAACAGAAAGGTCAGCAGCGGCGCATAGGCGCCGAAATGACCGATCTGCCATTCGGCAAGCCGCGCGAAGAAGCCGCGATATGTGGCTCCTTCCCACAGGAAATAGAGACCGCACAGCGCGATCCATGCTCGAATGGCCAGTTTGCGAAGGGGCGTGGAGCGCGTCGACATGAACGGAGCGCGGAGCCTCAGACGGTTGCGGCGGGCTGGAAACCAGCGCGACGACGACGGAGGCGCATCGTCATTCCGACCCCGAACAGGCCGAGGATGAGCGAGAGCCAGGTCGCGGGTTCGGGAACCGCCGGCGGCTGGTTCGGATCGCCGCCGCTGCTCGTCGTGCCACCACTACTGCTGGTCGTGCCGCCGCTGCTGGTCGTCGTCCCGCCGCTGCTCGTTCCCCCGCCGCTGCTGCCTCCCGACGAACTGCTCGTCGTACCCGGGGGCGGCGTGCTCGCCGAAAACACATTGTTCGCGATGGGACCGAGCGCAGGCGCCGCCAGTGCGAGAACCGGAGGCCCGGCAGCCGGAGCAGCGGCAAACGCCTCGGTGGCAGCCGTACCGGCCGGGTCCGGGACCGCCGCGGCGCCATCGGACGGCGCCGCGATAACCGGACCGTCCCGGCGGGCAATAGTGGCGAAGTCGCGATCGCGCAGGGCGCGGCGCACCCTGTTGCGCGGCAGGCGCGTAGCCTTCGCGATCGGCACCGCCGCATCGGGTTCGTCGGCGTAGCTGCCGTCATCCACCTCTTCCGCGGGCGGAATGGCCATCGCCGCCATCGCGCTGGCGCCCGGCCCCGGAATGCCAAGGATCGCGCGGTCTTCAAGACGCGTAAAGCCGATCAGCAGAACACCCAGGATCAGCGCGATGCGCGTCGTCCTGTACCGTGACGGCTTGCTACCCTCACTTGCTTCCATGCTTCGGCAACCCCCACAATGCGATTCGTGTCACCTATTGGTAGCATAGCGGATGCTTTTCAACAAATTAGCTGTCTCGACATGGCACAGTTTCGCTGCGCCGCGCCGGGACGGCGCCCGCAAAAAGCTACGATCCGGGAGTGGCCGCCTTTGCCGGGGCCTTGGCCGCGGGCGGCTCGAGCCCCGCCTGATAGGTGATGTTCGCCTTGGCCCGCGCCTCGTCGATGCGCTTCTTGAGGACCGCGCCCAGATTCTCGGCGCGCATGACCTGCGCCGCCATCGGTCCCGCATCCTGATCGCTGACCGGAACGGGCTGCCGGCCGACGATGACGCTGACGATGACCTTGCCCTGCGCCGGGATTATGAAAGGCTCCCCGTCCGGAAGCGCCAGAATCTGCTTCATCACCGCCGCCGGAACGACGCCCGAATCGATGCTGTTCTTGCCCTTCTGATAGGTGATCGCCTTCTGCTTCAGCGTCGCCTCGACGTCCGCGAGCGAGCGCGCCGCCTCCAGATCCTTGAGAATTTTCTGGTCGGCCGGCATATCGAAGCTGATCTGGTCGACCATATAGGCGGTGCGCTGGGCGAACCGGCCCGGATTGTCGGCGATGAATTTCTTCACCGCCGCCGCCTCCGGCACCCGGACGGTGTCGGCGGTCTTCTTGCCGTACATGCTGACGAGCAGTTCTTCCTTCAGGCGGCGTTCGCGAATGATGTAGAGGGGATCGCGGTCGAGCCCGTCTTCCTTGGCGACCTGCGCCATCAACCGGCGATTGATGATCTGCTGCAGCATCTGCCGCTGCACGGCCTTCTTGTCGCCCGCCGGGGGGTTCGGAAGTTCCGCGATTTCGGCGTTGAGTTCCTGCTGCGTGATCTCCTCGCCATTGACGACGGCGACCACCTGCCCCGTCGGTTCCTTGTCGCATCCGTGGAGGACGATGGCGGCGGCGCAAATATAGGCGAGCCTTGCAGTTATAGCGGTTTTCACTTACGCCCCCCAAAGGTTCTGGCAGTGCAACAGGCAAGATGCCTAAGCTGCTGGCTGCATAGCGATTTACGCGACCGCAATACAATGGGGAAACCGAATTGGAAACTGTCTACGATTGGATCACGGTTGCCATATTCGTCGGGCTGGCGGTGCTCTTTCTCCAGCGCTCCTCCGAAGAGGAGCCGCGCGACAAAATCTATCATTACGCCCCGCCGGCCATCGGGTGCGCGATCGCGAACTATCTGGGCAATGAGGGATATATGGTCGGGTCGGTCGTGCTGATCGTCGGCATCCTCGCCTATATCCACTATATCCTCAAACCCTTCGCGCCGTCGGACAGCAACGCGAATTAATCGCCCGCGGATTTCGCGGCCGCGAAGCGCCAGACCCGCTGCAAAAGCTTGTCGAGCACATAGATCGTCACCAGCGAGATCGCGAAGGTCGTGAGTCCCGCGAAATTGTGCAGGAACCCCTGCGCCGCGGCTTCCCCCCCATAATAGGTGATGAGGATGAGCAGCAACACGCGCATCAGGTTCGAAAAGACCGCGACCGGAATCGCCGCCGCGACCAGCACCGCCATATAGCGCCAGTTCGCCCGGTGGCTCATATAGACATAGAAAAGCGTCAGGGCCGACAGCGTGATCAGCGAATTCAACCCCGCACAGGCGGCCGCGACCAGCAGCTGATATTGCCCGATCTGGATCGTGACGCCCGCACTGGCGATCGGATAGCCGAGGGAATACAGCAGCGAGACCGCGCTCTCGCTGATCCATATCTTGAGCGGATTGGTCAGCGCGGCAACCAGGCTGTCGGGAAGCGGCACCGCGAACAGCAGATACAGCAACGGAAACCACAGCCGCTGCAACGCCGCGGCCCCGATAAAGGCATAGAGCAAGGCCACGACGAGCGCATAGAGCGCATAGACCTCCAGCTCGATGACCGCCGCGATACGGAACAGCACGAGCGCCAGCGCGGTGACGAATATGGCGCCCACCGCCTTCCACGCGGCGGGCCTGTGCTGCACCGGACGCGTTTCGGGCAGCATCCGGACAAACAGCCATATCCCCGACGCCAGAACCAGCGGGCCGTGCGAGCCCTGCTCGGTCGACCAGCTTTGCGTGGCGATGAAGCGCCATGTCGGAAACGACACCAGGGCCAGCCCCACAAGGGCCGGCCAGTAACGCCCCGCCCATGCGAATGCGGATTGTTTTACCACAGGGTTACCCGAAGCGTGCAATGTCGACTTTCGCCTTTGCATCGGGCAAGCAGGCCTTCCGCCACGATGGCGGCCACCGGTCTCTCCCTGAAGGAGACGTCTAGCAAAGCTTCAATCCATCGTGCAAGATGGCGCAGACGCCCGCTATCTCTCTGATCCGCCCCTCTATGCTCTCCCCCGACATTCCATTCATTTCATCCCAAAATGGAACACCCTTATGCTCATAAGAAGATTGAAAAAGTTTCCGAACAGAATTTACAATTTTTTCAAATCACATCTGAAATATTACAGGGCATTATATTCATTCAAATTAATAAAAGGCCCGAAATACATAAATTTAAAAAAAGATGAGATCGTCTGTATAATACTATTTAGGGATATGGGCTACTATCTTGAATACTTCTATAAATATTATAGGAGCATTGGAGTAAATTATTTTATATGTGTTGATAATGGATCGACGGACGATTCAATTTCCATTGTCTCTAAGTGGGAAAATACAATTTTACTTAAAAGTGAATTGAACTTCAAACACTATCAAAGAGAATTGCGGCAGATTGCTACAACAAGATATTGCTCAGACGGATGGCGCCTCGCTGTCGATCCAGATGAAATATTGGAGTATTTTGGATCAAAAAAAATAAGCCTTCAAACCCTGATAGGCGACCTCGAAAAAAATAAATTTACAGGTGTGGTGGCCTATATGCTTGATATGATACCTGAAAACAAACTGTCTGAGATATCGAAAACTACATTTGAAGAATCAATAAAAAGAAATGTATTTTACTCTTTAGATGACATTTACTCCTATGGATATTACGACAAAGATTGCCCAATACACGGAATTATTAAAAATAATAAGTTAAATTACGAAAACGTAGAATGGAAATTTGGTGGAATTAGAAAAAAATATTTTGGTGAAGAATGTTGTTTAACAAAGCACCCTATTTTTTATTACAAAAATGGAGTAATTCCTTTTGTTCACCCGCACCTAACAACCGGTCTATCGCTTGCGGACTTCACAGTAGTTTTAAAGCACTACAAGTTCTCTGGAACCTACATAGAGCGAGAAAAAAAACTAATTGATGATGACAGAATATTTCATGATGAAACCCGTAAAAGATCATCAATTATAAATGATGGGAAATCGTTTTCATTTAAAATGAATGATTTTGAAGACAATTCATCAATAGAATATCTTATTGATAGAGGCTTTGTCGGCATTTCTGATAGAGCTATATCATTTTACAAAAAAAATTCAGAAAAATAAGTTATGTATATTCCAAACAAGATGATGAATTATATTAATAATATATTTATCTTTGTAAAAAAGGATACAAGCACTGTGCTAATTGGCACGGCGATATCCAATGTCGTTCGCTTGATTAGTACAATAATTCTAACTCGAATTTTGGATCCTTCCGCGTATGGCGTTGTTGGAATCCTGAGCTCTATCGGATTTACGGTTGTGATGCTTACGGACGTGGGGATTTTTAGCTACGTCATCCGCCATCAACACGCTACCGATTCCACGTTTCTCGACAGAGTGTGGACACTGCGCCTGATCCGCTGCCTATTCCTGATGGCATTGGTGATCCTTATCGCGCCAGTTCTTGCTTGGGCACTGGAAAAACCCATAACCCTCGCAATCATTGCTTACTCGCTAACGTTCGGGGCCGAAGCCATCTCTTCAATGGCGTTTGCCACGGCTGTCCGCGAACGCCAACTTGCGCGCCTGGCCGTACTCGACGCACTTCCGCAGTTGCTGACTCTACCGATCACAATTTTGCTAGCGCTATGGCTTCACTCCTATTGGGCGTTAATAATTGCAATGATCTTTGCCACATTGCTGAACGCGATGCTCAGCTATGCGCTGTTTCCCCATGCAAAGCGGAAATTGAGGTATAGCCGCGAGACCGCTCGAGACCTATGGTCCTTTGGTCGCTCCGTCAGTGCCGCAAGTATTATTCATCTTGTTCTATCTCAAGCAGACAAAATTGTCCTCGGACGAATTCTTTCGCTATCTTCGTTCGGTTTGTACAATATCTCGTCAACAATATCTGGATCAGTAAAGATATTTAATTCAAGCTACTCTCAAAGAATACTATATCCTCGCTTTGTAGAGTTCAAAGATAGAGAAAGTTATGAAGTTTCAGATATATTTTATTCTGTTGGAAAACATACGAGAATTATCTATGGATTTTTTTCTGGATTAATATTGTTCTGCTCTGAACTTATTATTACAATTTTGTATGACGAAAGATTCTTTGGAGCATCGTCTTTTTTGTTTATCTTGTTAATAGGTAATATATTTAGCCTTTCAATATCAGCGGCGACACAGCTACTTTTAGCACTAGGACATACAACTCATATTTTTCGAATGAATTTAGCACGTCTTTGCTTTTTTATTGTTTTTGGGGGACTTGGATTGTACCTTTTTGGTTCCAAAGGGCTTGTCGCGGCAGTTTCGGGGACCGATATCATCGCACAACTCTATTGCTGGGTCGCACTGTCTCGCGTCGGAATATTTAGCGTCCGGAAGGAAACCCCGTTCTGGCTGGCGGCCCTCGTCGGCTGCGGTATCGGATGGTTTATCAACAAAACCGGAATCGTACTAATCTCTTGATGCTCGACCAAAAAACTGGCGAAGACGCTGCCAATTATCAGGCCCAACTGCGTCGAAAGCAATTCGTTTCAGTCCCTTTCGATCCCAAGTTTTTGCATATTCATTTGCTTCAACATGCCCTGGATATAAAATTTCTGGATTATCCATACATAAAACCGGCTTTCCACTGATGTTTGCGATCTCAAGTGCTTGCCATCTCTCGCTTTCTATAAACAGAGACGCTTTGTCCGATTTATAAAAAAAGCCCTTAAATTTTCCGTGTGCTCCAATCTTTCGACGAGTTTCGGCATCGGGAACATCCAACATCACTAACTTGCCGTATTCTATATTATTAGAAGAAAGCCATAATTCTGTTTCTGTACGATATTTTTCCAACCTGCTCGTAACGAGTGTCCCAATCTTTCGCGTAGGCTTATGGAGGACTCGAGCGGTACTCAAAAACTGAAGGTAGGCTTCGCCATCATCATTTTCGTCGGGCGTCGGATCGTAACAGAGTACGCCATCAATATCGACGCATGCAGTCTCGATAATCGGGTGATGAAACACATTCCATTCGAATATGCGAGGTATTGGGACGGCTTCAAGCGCGATATCGACACTTTCGGATAGGTCTGGAACACCATAAACAACGCAATAGGTCACTTGTTCAACATCTACCTCGTTCAGTGCAGCGCGTGCACGCGCCATAGCTTCACCACTCCGACTACTGTCGTCGACAACGAGTGCATGACGGAATCGCCGGGCGCCATGTCTAGTTGCACCCAAATTTCGTGTGCTTCCCTTGCCCATAACTCGGCCACTGGCGAACTCTGCCACTTCCGCCAAAGGCAAGTTGAGCGCAAGCGCTATAAGCGATCCAGCCATAATGCCGCTCCGCGGTATGCCAACTACCACGTCCACATCTGAGGGCAGCTTGTGAAGGCCTCGATAAATATCGCGTTGCAGGTCACTGATTGAACGAAAATACATCATTATCCTTACTAAGTTAACCTATCCAGCAGCTTAGGCGGCTAGCAATCACATAAATTGGGATTGGTGAATCTTCTGTTCAATACTACACTTTGCCCTTTCTGGATGCCCCCACGGCATAAACCGCCCCGGCGATCAACCATGTCAGTGGCACGATCGAGGAATTGGGAACGCTGTCCAGCAGGTTGATCGCGAGCAACGCGCAGAGGGCGGCCGATGGAACCGAAATGGACCTGAGCGCCCTGCGCCGCCACAGGAGGCTGACCGCCCCGAGCGACAGCAGGCCGAACATCGACAAATACCCCGCCCAGCCCCACGTGCCGAACGCAATGATCCAGCTGCCGTCGGTGATGCTGTCGTCCTTCCCCGTTTCGGGGTCGTAGATGCGATTCCGGCCCCAGCTGCCCCAGCCGAACATCGGCTTTTGCGCGGCTTTCTGAAGCAGCTGGTCCTCGTTTACCAGCCGCACTCCCAGCGAATCGCCGCGATCGGTGCTGAAGGCGTTGGTCATTTCGGATATCGTCGCGGTCGGGATCAGGCCGGCCGCGCGCACCGCGGGGTAAAGCAGCACCATGCCGCATAGCGCCGCGCTCAGCAGGGCAAGCCGCCGGGCGCGCAGGAACGCGATCGCCGGGACCATCACCGCGGCGAGCACGAACGCCCCCAACGATTTGCACAGCACCAGAATCAGCGCCAGATAGGCTGCGAACAGTCCCGACTGGGTACGGCGCGTTCCGGTCGCATCCTTCCACCGCGCGGCGGCGGCGGCCAGCGCCATGGTACAGAAAATTGCGACCAGCAGACCGTGGCCCAGGAAGACCACAGGGCGAAAGCCGCCTGCGCGCATCTGCTGCCCGAAGCTGTGCGGAAAAAAGCCGTAGATCAGCCGGTGCAACTGCGGGCTGAGCCGGACCTCGATCAGCATCAGCACCGAATAGGCCAGCGCCGCGATCACCAGCGCAAAGAGGAACTGGCGGCGGCGCTCGTCAGTGTTCAACAAGCCATAGGCGGCCACGAACGGGGCGAGCGTGATGATGTTCAAAGCCGCTTGCGATGCGGCGTCGTACAGGGTCATCGGCGGAATGAAGCGTTCGCCGTAGAGGAAGGATTCGGGATTGAAGACCGACGTCGCGAACGGCGAGAAGACGAACAGCGCGGCCAGGCCGACGATCGCGGGATTCCTGAAGGCGCCGAGCCATCGTTCGCGCGCGAACAGCGTGCAGCCGATCAGGATCGAGAGATTGGAGATGCTGGTCTTGTCGAGCGGCGGCACGCCCGAAAACTCGAACGAGGTCTTTACGGGCAGCAGCAGATAAGCGCCGAGAACCGACCAGACGAGCGCCCGGTGCGCCGGGAGCGTCGCAAACAGCAGGATCGCCACGCACGGCCAGACGCCGAGGACCAAATAGGCAAACAGATTTGGAATCGAACGCCCCCCGCGCGGTTATTCAGCGGCCGGCATATGCGGCCGGGGGACGTTGCAGTCCAGCAGCGCCCGCATTTTGGGGCTGTTTTCGTTCGGCGTGTCATAGCTCGCCTTGGCGCCCCAGCTTCCCCACCGGGTCCCTTGCCGCCCGACGCTGCTGAAATGGGCCAGCAGGCTGCAACCCAGATCGCGATGCACCCGCATGAGTTCGACATAGAGATCATACATGCGCGGATGCGACTGCGCCGCCGCCAGCGCCGGACCATAGGGCAGCTCCGCCTGCCCCTTGGGCTGGATATGCTGCCCCCCCTCATAAGCGATGTAGGCAAGCCCGTTGCGCTTCGCGAAATCGATCGTCCGGGACAGGCTGTCGCCGGCGCGCAGTTCCGCCAGCGTCGCCGCGACATCGTCGATCACCATATCGGCAGTCAGCGCCGCGCCAAGGCTCGCCCATTTCTCGTAAACCCCGTCGCGAGGCCCGACATAGGCCGCCGGCGACACCGTATCGACGCCGCCGTTTTCGAGGCACCAGCGGATCGTGCGTTGCGACGCGTCGAACCAGGCCGCCTGGACCGCGCCGACCCGCACCAGCCGCTTCGCATCGGCCCCCGCCCATTCGCGCTCCCATATCGCGAACGTCCGCCTGAACAGCGCGCCGATCCGCTCGGGGTGATCCTTACCCTCGGTCTTTGCCGCATCCTTCCAGGGATTTCCGCCCTTCGCTTCGACCAACGCGCCCGCCAGCGGCGAATTCAGCATCCAGCCGGCCTGCAGAAAGCCCCAGTTCCAGACCTCGTTCGAATATTCGAGATAGACCTTCAGCTTCGGGTCGAGCGTCTCATGCACCAGCTTCGCAAATTGCGCGATATAGTCGTCGGTCGCGCGGTGCGGGATGCAAAACCAGGGATCGATCTGAAGCGTGTTGCATAGCTGGATCATCAATTCGATCGCGACGCCGCCCGAAAACCTCCTCTGGAACGGAGTCGGCGCAGGACCGAAACGGGCGTCGGGATCGCCCCGCGTGGCCACCATCGTATAGAATGTCGGCCGTTTCCGGTCGCGCCAATGTTCCTCGATCGAGTTGTTCGTACCCGCCCAATCCATGAACCGCAGGCAATGGAACGGACGGCAGAAATCGAGGAACTCGGGCAGGAAGGGATCGCGCTTCAGGTCGACATTCTCGTCGGCTTCCGCGACCAGCCGGATGTTCCGGACATGATTGCCGCGCCGGGACCGCCTGATGATGATCCCCTCGTAATTCTTCCTGTCATTCCGCATGCTCAATTTCACGCGGCCCGGTCTGCTCGATATGATCCGGGTAGAGGCCGTCGCGTCGATTTCGCCCTCCCCGTCATAAAGCAGAATATAGGTTCCCGGCGGTCGCCAGTTGGGCACAAGGGTCGCGACCGTTTGAGGTTCCGCAAGCCCGGGGCTGCGGACCGGCACCTCGAGCGGGTAACCATCCTCGTCATACTGGAACGCTGCCGGGACATTGGTATTGTCCGGGCCGACCTTGCTGAGATTCTTCGTGTACCAGGGCCTTGCGCCCAGAAACAGGTTCCGGAAGGGAAAGCCCGGCTCCCAATCCGCGATCTCGGCCAGATTCATGCCGATGGGCAATTTGGGAAAGCTGTTGCCGCGCGGGATCGGAATCGGTTCCTCGCGCGTCGCCGCCCAGAGGCCGCCGAGACCGACCGTAAAGACGCCCGCGCCGGCCGCGGAGGCGAGCATCAACGACCGACGGTCAATCCTCATCGGCCGACATCCCGCCAGTTCTCGAGCCGCCGACGCGGCGTTCAAAACAAGACATTGTCCCTGAACTCGCCGGAACAGGCCCGGGCAAAAGCCTGCAGGAATTTTTCGAGCGCGTCGGGCGAATAGCCGGAGGCCCCCTCTATCGTCGAGACGCGGAAAAGCAGTCCGTCGGGAGAAACGCCCCCGACATTCGCCAGCGCCATCGAAAGTCTCTGTTCGGCCCACCCGACGGGAAAATCCCGACCTACGCGGACCCAGTACAGAATCTCCTCCTTCGGGCCGCCGCGATCGGCGATCAGCTTTCGCGCAGCGATACGGCGGCCGTCGAAATCGAGCGACACCGCCTTGGAGGAAACGATCGGGAAACCGGCCGCAGGATAGCAAACCTCGGGCCGATGGACCTGAACGTCATTCTGCTGGACGCTACTATACGCCAGCAACAGCATCATCGTCGGCAGCCCGTCGCCTTCATATATCCGGGTTTCCAGGTTCTGATACAGCTTGTCGCTGAGCGGATCGGGGGCCGCAGTTACCAGTTCGCTGCTCTTCCGGGACTTCCAACCACCCGCGGTTTCGGGAATCATCCTGTTGAAGCGGTCCTTGGCAATGGGCGCTGCCAGAGCCTTCGGCATGTTGAGGTAAGAGAAAGCGGCCGCCCCCGCCAGTCCGAGGCCGATCAGAACCCCTCGCCGGTCGATCGTCCTGCTGTCGGCGCCTTCGCCCGGCGAAAAAATGGTGCGTCTGTTCATATCAGCCCTTTGGATCGGCTGCTCATGTCTAGTCGCCGCGGGACAAACTCGCCAACGAAAAAGTTCCCCTTTATACAAGGGCGCGGCTTGCAAAGCTGCCCGAACAGCCTAGGCGGGAAACAACGCGAGCGTTCGGGGGGCCAAGCTTGAGAATTGCGTATCTGGTAAATCGCTATCCGGCGACAAGCCACAGCTTCATTCGCCGCGAGATAGAGGCAGTCGAGGCCGCGGGCGCTGAGGTGTTTCGCTTCTCGGTCCGCCCCGCGGACCTTGCCGCCTTGCCCGACCCGCGCGACCAGGCGGAAGTCCCGCGGACCGAAACGCTCCTGGCCCCCGGCGGCCTGCGGCTCCTGCTGCGATTGGCGGGCCGATTCCTCCGGTATCCGGGCCGCGGCGTCAGGGCCGCGCGGACAGCCTTTACGCGGGTGGAATGGAAGGTCGCGCCGATTGTAAGGCGCGTCGCCTATCTGGCCGAAGCTGCCGAACTGGCCGCGCGGATGCGGGCGTTGAAGGTCGATCACCTGCACGCCCATTTCGGGACAAATCCCGCGATGGTGGCGCGGATCGCGAGCAAATGGGGTAGCATCCCCTACAGCTTCACCGTCCACGGCCCCGACGAATTCGATCTCGCCGGCCCGCTCGACCTGGCCGGAAAGGTCGCCGATGCCCGATTTTGCGTCGCGATCAGCAGCTTCGGGCGCAGCCAGTTGATGCGCTGGAGCGCATTCGACGACTGGAGCAAGATCGAGGTGGTCCGGTGCGGCGTGGACGAAATGTTCCTCAATGACGACGCCCCCTCGCCTGTGCCTGCCACGCCGCGCCTGTGCGCGGTCGCACGATTGAGCGCGCAAAAGGGGATACCGCTGCTGATCGAGGCGGCGAAGCGCCTCAGGGACGAAGGCAGGCATTTCGAACTCGTCCTGATCGGCGATGGCGAAATGCGCGACGAGATCGAGCGGATCGTCGGCAGGTCGGACCTCGAAGCCATCGTGCGGATCACCGGATGGGCAAGCGCCAATGAGGTGGTTGCGCATCTGTCGAAGGCCCGCGCCATGGTCCTTCCGAGTTTCGCCGAAGGGCTTCCCGTTGTCATTATGGAAGCTTTGGCGCTCGAACGGCCCGTCGTCGTGACGGCGATCGCCGGCACGCCCGAACTCGTCGACCATGGGTGCGGTTGGCTTATTCCCGCAGGATCGGTCGACGCGCTGGTCGATGCGATGCGTGCGGCGCTCGATGCATCACCCGCCGATCTTGCCGCGATGGGCAAGGTCGGCAGGGAAAGAGTCCTGGCCCTGCACGACGCAAGTTTGAACGGCCGCGCACTTCTCCGCCTGTTCCAGTCCCGTCGAGACGGGGATCGGTGAAATGATAACGCTGTTCGAGTGGATCGTCGTCCTCCCCCCTTTGATCGCCCTCACGATCTTCATTCTCGAGGCGCTCTTCGGACTGGTGCGACTTCGCGAAGCCGCGTCGCCGCCAGGGCAACCGGCAACCGTCCTGTTGATGCCCGCCCACAATGAGGCGCCAACGATCGGGACCATCCTCGACCGGCTGCAGCCCGCCCTCGCCGAAAATATCCGCCTTCTTGTGGTCGCCGACAATTGTGCGGACGACACCGCCGAAGTTGCAAGGTCGTTCGGCCACGAAGTGATCGAACGACACGATACGGCAAAGCGGGGCAAGGGGTTTGCGCTGGCATTCGGACGGGACCACCTGCTGGCCGATCGCTCCGGATGGGTTCCCGAATGCGTGGTTGTTCTTGACGCGGACTGCGAAACCGATGCGGCATCGTTGTCGGATATCGCCCGGACCTGTGTAACGCGTCAGTTGCCGGTGCAGGCCCGCTATGCGTTTCACGAAACGGCTCACGCGTCAGCGAAGGTGCAGATGTCCAACTTCGCATTCTGGATCAAGAATGTCGTCCGCCAACGCGGCGAGACGCGACTGGGCGGACCGGCCGTCCTGACCGGCACGGGAATGGCCTTTCCATGGACACTGTTCAGCGACCTGCCGCTCGCGACCCCCAACATCGTCGAGGATCTGGCGCTCGGCATCCATCTGACGCGGATCCGGCGAGCGCCGGTTTATCTGGACAGCGCATCGATCCACAGCGCGTCGACCGGCGATACCGCGACCCTGAGCCAGCGGACGCGTTGGGAACATGGGTTTCTGGAAACCGCGCGAAAGCACGGCTTTGGCGCAATTCGCGACGGGATACTGACGCGGAACCGAAAGCTGTTGCAGCTCGGCTTCCACCTTCTCGTTCCGCCCCTCGCTCTGCTCCTGCTCGTGTCGCTGGCGGCGCTCGCGGCAATCGGCGGTCTGGCATGGCTCGGCGGCGATTGGTCGGCTTTCGTCGCGCTGGCTGCCGCGATCCTGCTGGCAGCCGGCGCCATCCTGCTCAATTGGGCTGTCGAAGGGCGGCGCTGGCTCAGCGCCCGCGCGATGCTCCAGCTGCCGCTGTACGTGGCATGGAAGCTGCCGGTCTATCTCGGATTCGTGCGCGGCAAGAGCGTCGGCTGGGTCAGGACCGAACGGACCGACGAGGGAACGGAACGGCGGCCTTGACCAAAATCCTGACCATCATCGTCAATTACCGCACCCCCGAACTGGCCGAAAAATGCCTTGAGGCGCTCGCCGGCGAACGCTCGGGCAACGCCGGTCTCTCGGCCATCATGGTCGATGGCAATTCGGGCGACGGATCGGCGGAGCGGCTGGCCGGCTTTCTGGCGCGTACCGGGTTCGACGGATGGACCGACCTGCTGCCGCTCGATTTCAACGGCGGTTTCGGCTGGGCGAACAATCAGGCGATCCTCAGCCGCGGCACCGATCTTCCCGACTATATCTATCTCCTCAATCCCGACGCCGAGGTCACGCCCGGCGCCGTCGCGTCGCTCGCCGCGGTGCTCGATGCGCATCCGCGGGTCGCCGCCGTGGGCAGCCAGCTTATCGAAGCCGACGGCGCCCCCGCCGCCTCGGCCTTTCGCTTCCCTTCCCCCGGCCGCGAGTTCGTCCGCGGTTCGCAAACCTTTGCGCTGCACCGGCTGCTGGGCATTCCGCCGATCGTTCTGGCCCCCCGCGAGGCAGGTCCGGTCGGCTGGGTGACCGGCGCCAGCGTGATGCTGCGCCGCGATGCGCTCGCCGAGGCCGGCCTGTTCGACGACGGCTTCTTCCTCTATTTCGAGGAAGTCGAACTGATGCGACGCCTGACCGGCGACGGCTGGCAGATATGGTGCGAACCGCAAAGCCGCGTCCGGCACATCGGCGGCGCGTCGACCGGCGTCGACGGCAAACAGGCGCGACAGCCGAAACCGGCTTATTGGTTCACGTCGCGCAACCGCTATTTTGCGCGCGCCCACGGTCCGGCCTATGCTTTTGTCGCGAACCTCGCCTGGCTGTGCGGCGTCGCCTTCATCGGCGCCCCGCGCATGTTGCTGTCGCGAACGGCGCGTGCCAACGCACCTGCGGGGGAGATGCGGGGCATCATCAAGGAGGGCATCTGGCCCGCGGCACGGCATCGCCGGGCTTCGGTCCCGAAAATCGGCTCGGCCTGTGGTCGGTTGCCCCGCTGGGCGGAAAAGACCTGATTCTCCACCGCGCGCCTAAAGCAAATCGAACATTCGCTTTACCGTCAGCACGATATTCGTTTCATAGAGGAAAACAGAAATCACTAATCGGGTTCACTTTTTTGATGCAATCGCCATGATAATCCGCGAGCCAGCGCCCTCGAATGCCATTGCCTTGCAAAAGAGTGAGCGCGTGAACAGCAAGCCTCACCTTGTCCCGATGCTTTCGCATGACCTGCCGCGTCTGTACCGCGAGGGCGCGCTTGGGCTGCGCCAACCTTTCGGTCCCAACGTGACACGGTCCCTAGCGATATGCTTGGCCAAGGCGCTTTTCCCATGACCACCATGCATCCCGGTATCGTGGTTATCGGTCGGAACGAAGCCGCGCGGTTGCCCAAATGCTTGCACAGCCTGCCAAAGGGTGTGCCCACACTCTATGTCGATTCCGGGTCCTCCGATGGCAGTCCAACCATAGCCGAAGCGCTCGGGTTTAGAGTCATCGCCCTTTCCGACGACAAGCCATTCAGCGCAGCGCGAGCGCGCAACGCCGGCTTCGAAGCCCTCGTCGGCTTGCACCCTGGGCTTGACGCCATCTTCTTCATCGATGGCGACTGCGTTCTCGACGCGACCTTTCTTCCTGAAGCCCTGCCGCTGTTGGCAGCAAGGAAAGATTGCGCAATCATCGTAGGTCGCGTCGAGGAAGATCAGGTGGGTGACAATGTCTATGGCCTGCTCGCTGACCTTGAATGGAGAAGTCCTGGCCCGGGCGAAATCCGTGACTTCGGACAACTCGGCGGCATCATGCTGGTTCGCGTCGACGATTTCCAGGCCATCGGAGGTTTCGACCCCGATTTCATCGCCGGCGAAGACAGTGAATTTGGCATTCGGCTTCACCTGACCGGGCGGAAGACGCTGAGGATCGATACGGTCATGGCGCATCATGCCATGGAGATGGAGCGCTTCGGCCAATGGTGGCGGCGATCCATTCGCGCCGGCCACGCGCTAGCTCATCGCAATGCCGTTCACGGAAGATCGGCGCTCGCCGACAGCAAGTCGGCAGTCAAAAGCACCCTCGTTTACGGCATCGCGGTACCAGCGCTCACGATAGCCGGCGTGCCGATCTTCGGCCTATCCGGTTTGGCACCGCTTGCTGCATATCTTTTCCTCGCGTGGCGCTTCTTCGCTTATTACCGGAGCAAGAGAGCGGGTCGCCGTGCCGCGACACTCGGCGCCCTCTTTGGAGTATTGGCGAAATTTGCGAACGCGGTCGGCTTGATCCGCTTCTATGTCCAGCGCGCACAAGGGCGCTTCAGTTTGGTGGAATATCGATGAAGGACGGGGACCGATAATGACCAGGGTCGGAATGCTGGGCGCGGGCTTCATCCTCGCCCCACATGCGCGCAGCGTCAAAATTCTACCGGGAACATCTCTCTCCGTTATCGGCGACGTATCCGGCGGACGGGCTGCCAAGGCCGCGCGCGATTTCGGTTTTGCGGGCGAGGTGTCTTCTATCGAGGCCATGGCGACCAGCGATTGTGACGTCGTCCACGTCCTGCTCCCACCGGCACTTCACGAAACGGCTGTCCGCGCGATGCTCAACGCCGGCAAGTCGGCCTTCGTCGAAAAACCTTTCGTTCTCGATTCCGCGAGCGCGTTCGCGCTGGCGGATATTGCCGACAGAAATGGGCTGATGCTCGGGATCAACCACAATTTTCTGTTCGGACGAAACTACCAACCGCTACGCGATCTGGTGCGCTCCGGGGGGCTAGGCCGGATCGATGCAGTCTCGGTCGACTGGCACTATCAGCTTCCCTTCATCAAACATGGTCCCTTCGATAACTGGCTCGTATCTGCCCCGGTAAACCCGCTCTTCGAAATCGCGCCGCACCCGCTGGCGTTCGCGCTCGACCTGGTCGGGCAAGTCGAGATCGACCATGCCGATGCGGGCGACTTCGTCGACCTGCCATCGGGCATCGCGATGCCTCAACGATGGCGCGCGCTGGGACGAAGCCCGCAAGGTAGCGTCGCGATCAACATCGCGCTCACTGCCGGGCACGAATCACGCACTCTCACGGTTCGCGGCGAAGGCGGCGCCATACGTTATGATTTCGGCCGAGATCTTGGCGTCGTCGAGCGCAGGAAATCAGACAATCCAATGCTCGATGCCTATATGGTGGGCCGGGCAGCCGTTGCCGACCTCAAAGACCAACTCGGTCCCGATCTTCGACGCCGTATTCGCGCGGCGCTAGGCAAACAGCCCGCTTCGGCACCGTTCGAGGAGTCGATCGACCGTAGCATCGCGACGTTCTATGAAAATCTCAACGGCACGATCGATTCCCGCCACCAAGCGCGTTTCGGCGCCGAAACCATCCGTCTCGCCGAAACCATCGCGCAAAAAGCGGGCTTCGACCGGCCGACCGGCGCCGCCCTGTCGATACCGATGCCTGTGCCTCTACGCGCGAGCAATATTCTGGTTGTCGGCGGCACCGGCTTCATTGGACGCGCGCTCGTCAAGCGGCTGCTCGACGATGGGCACGGCGTTCGCGTCTTAACGCGAGGCGCCGCGGGTGCTGCCCTTGCCTTGTCGGGGCTGCCGGTCGAGATTGTCGCCGGAGACCATGGGAATGAAGCCGTACTGACAACCGCGCTGGACGGGATCGAGACCGTCTATCATCTCGCGAAGTGCGAGGGGCGTCGCTGGCAGGATTATGTGGAGGGCGATATCGCGCCGACGCGGGCGCTAGGCAAGGCGGCCGCCCGGGCCGGCGTTCGCCGGTTCATCTATACGGGTACGATCGACAGCTATGATTCCGCCAGCCCCGCGAGGCGCATCGACAACCGCACGCCGGTTGACCCGCGGATTTCCACACGCAATCTCTATGCCCGATCCAAAGCGGCCTGCGAAGCGACTCTCCGTGAGATCGCACGAGACGACGGTCTGAATCTGGTGATCATGCGCCCGGCGATCGTGATCGGCGCGGGCTCGCCTCCCGCTCATCTCGGCGTCGGCCGCTTCATAAGCGAAACGGAGGTCGAATTTTGGGGGGATGGCAACAACAAGCTACCGTTCGTCCATGTTGACGATGTCGCTGATGCACTGACCCGCGCTGCCGCCGCGTCGAATATTGACGGAAAGACGTTCCTCCTCAGCAGCCCGCCCTTGCTCTCCGCGCGCGACTATGTCGCGGCGTTGCAAGAATATTCGGGATCTCGGATCATCGCGCGCGCTGGCTCTCCCTTTCGCTTATGGCTCTCGGACTTCGTGAAGGAAAGCGCCAAGGCTCTCGTCCGACACCCGAACCGTCGCAGTTCGACGCTTCATGACTGGGCGTGCCGGACACATCGAGCTCGGTATGACGCCGCGGAAACGGAAAGCGCGCTCGGATGGCGACCGATCGACGATGCGGAGGCTTTACGTCAGCGCGGCATAGCAGAAGCCGTTGCCGCGCGATGATTTCAGGCATGATCCTCGGGAGCCGGTAAGTCCGGGGGCACAAGCCGACCCGGATTCCCGACCACGACGCCATAAGCGGGGACATCCTTCAGCACCACCGCATTCGCCCCGATGCGCGCATGGTCGCCGATCGTGACCGGCCCGATGATCTTCGCGCCCGCGCCGATGTCGACGTGGCCGCCGATCGTCGGAATACCGCGGTCGTTCGCCCCGATCGTCACTTGCTGAAAGATCAGGCAATTGCACCCGATCTCGGCTCCGGGGTGGAAGACGATGCCGTTGGGATGCGGGATCAGCAGACCGCCGCCGATCCGGCTGTTGATCGGGATGTCGGCGCCGGTCACGGCCGACCAGAAGCGATGCCGCAGGACCGCCAGCTTGCGTGCGAAAGGCGCCAGGATACCCCGTGCGTTCTGATAGCGCCGGATGCTGGCCAGCAATGCCCGGGACGGATCCCATGCGCCCGCCGCCTTGCGCTCGCGCGACCAGTCGGGATCGGACGCTGATATGGCCGGCCGGGCCTCGGGATCAAGGATCGCCATGGGATATCGCTGTTCCTTCGAATTGCCGCCCGTCGGCGCCATCGGGGTCTAATGCCTGCGCTCGCGCCACGCCAAGGCGAAAATGCGCGGGCCGGTGACCAGGTAACGCCTCCACAGCCGCCGAGGCTCGCTGAGCAGGCGGAACGCCCATTCAAGATGGAGGCGCTGCATCCAGATCGGCGCCCGCCGTTTGCGGTCGACGAGGAATTCGATCGAGGCGCCGATGCACAGTCCGACACCCCGGCAACGCCGGTCGGCCTTGCATTTCGCAGCGACAATCTCGCTTTGCGGTGCGCCGATCGCGAAAAGCGTGAAATCGGCGCGTTCGCGCGCTACGAAATCGACGATCGCGTCGATGGCCCCTTCGTTGCGGAGCACACCCATCGGCGGAAGATGCTGGACGATCTCAAGGTCGGCAAAGCGCGCACCAAGTTCTGCGATCATCGCCTCGTCGCCGCCGACCAGAGCCACCTTTCGACCGGCGAACCATCGGTTGCGAAACAGATAGGCCGTGAGGTCGCTGCCCGTCACGACATCGAGCCCGATCCCGCGGAAGCGCGCCAGAAGCTGCAGAATGCGGCTGTCGCACAGGCGCATCGCCGCCTCGTCATAGGCCGCCTGCAACCGCCCGGTCGTCGCGCTTCGCTGCCTGGGATTTAGCAGCAGGACATGATCGACATTGGGCGTGACGACATAGGAGAAGCGATTGCGGCCCGCGAGCTCGACAAGCTCGCGCGCGACCTGTTCATACGACGATCCGGTAAATTCGATACCGAGAAACCGAACGCCGCCCGCGTCAGTAGGCATTCTTGTCCCAGACCAGCTTGAACAGGGTTTCGATCATGATCCTGAGGTCGAGCAGCGGCGACCAGTTCTCGATATAATAGATATCATATTCGACGCGCTTCCGCGCCCGATCGGTGGTCGCGATCTCGCCGCGCAATCCGCGGATCTGCGCCAGGCCGGTGATCCCCGGCTTGACGCGATGCCGCGCCGTATAGCCCCGGACGGCGTCGAAATAATATTTGTCGCCGACGCGCATCATCGTTGCGTGCGGGCGCGGACCGACCAGCGACATATCGCCGCGCAGCACGTTGAAGAGCTGGGGCAGTTCGTCGATGCTGGTGCGGCGGATGATCCGCCCGACCCGGGTGACGCGGGGGTCGTCCTTCCGCGTCCGTGCCGCGCCGCTGACGTCCTGCCGGTCGACATACATCGAGCGGAATTTCAGCACCGAAATCTCGTTGTTGTTGAAGCCGAAGCGCTTTTGCCGAAACAGGATCGGCCCCTTGCTTTCGAGACGGATCGCCAGCGCCGTGAGCAGCAGGAGCGGCGATAGCAGCAAAACGGCGATCAAGGCGATGCCGCGGTCCATCATCTCCTTGAGAATGCCGTCGACGTCGCGGACCGGCTGTTGCCAGATCGTGAAGACGGGGATCGAGCCGAGGAAGTTGATCCGATATCCCGCCTTGAGCTCGAGCGCTTCGGTCGGCAGAACGCAGATGTCGATCGACGCGGCGCTCAGCGTCTCGGCGATATAGGCGAGCCGGTCCTGCTTGATCTCGGGCAATGCGAGGATGACCTGATCGAGGTCGCCGGCGCGCGCAAGGTCGAGAAGCGCTTCGAAACCGCCGAGATAGGGTAGATCCTCGACATCGGTCTTCGTCCGGCTGCGATCGTCGGCGTAGCCGATGATCCGCAAATGCGGCAGGCGCTGGATTTCGAGAAGTTCCAGCACCTTGTCGATCGTCGCCTTGCCCGACGCGTACAGCGCGACCCGTTGGCCGACGACGCCCTTTTCCATCAGGTTCCAGATCAGCTTGCGGAAAACGATGCGGCTCACGAAGAGCGCAATCATGCTGAAGCCGATGAAGTAAAGCGCGAACCCCCGCGAGAATTCGCGCATCATCTCGAGCTGGAAGATCACCAGGCTGGTAAGCGCCGACGCGAGCAGGAAGTCCGCTATGGCACTCCCCCCCACATCCTCGCCCTGCCCTCGGAACACCGTGTAGCCATCGCGCGAGATGCGGATGAGGAAATAGTTGATGCACATGATGATCGCGCCGGTGCTGTGCAGGCGCGCGTCGTAATAATAGCCGATCGTCAGATCATAGACGACAACTGTCAGAAGATAGGCGCAGAAGAAGCAGGCCACATCGTTTGCGACGCCGAGCGACCGCAACACATTGGACGTGAAGCGGATATGGCCGCTGCTACGCCGCGGGACTGGCTTCAGCTTCCCGTGCATACGCCCCCCGTCGTCGCGCAGATTTTTTCGGGGCTGATGCGCGCGAACAGGCCGCGCCGCCGCGGCGTGCCCGGCGGGTCGTCGACAAGGTAGGATTTTCGGGCGCGCCCGAGACCGGCCTCGGCCTTCGCCGCACATAGCGCGTCGCCATATTGCGAACATGTCCGCGAGTAGATGGCCCAGGCGCGAACGGAGGAGGGTTTCGCCATCGCGACATCCTGATCAAGCGTCACCGCCCGCTGCCGGTCGCCGACGCCGAGCAGAAACGCCCGATAGGCGTCGGCGAGCTGAAAGCTCTGCGGCAGAAAATCCATGCCGCGCTCGAAGGTCTGCCGCGCCCGGATGTCCTGCCCCTTGGCGATATAAGCGCGGGCCAGTTCGACATAGCCAAGGTAGTTTTCCGGGGAGTCCGAAACAACGACGTTCGCGTCCTCGATCGCTCGATCGGGGTTCCGTTCCGCAAGGCTTCGGGCTGCCCTCACCAGCAGCGCGTCCTCGTTTCGCGCGTCGGCCGCGAGCACCCTGCTCGCCAGCTGATAGGCATTTTTCTTGTCCCCCTGCGCCAGCATGATCCTGGCCATCAGCGCCTGGCCGTCAAGGACATGCTCGTCGAACAGTCCGGAAATCAGGCGCTTCGCTTTATCGTATTCCCCCGCATCAAGATAGAAGCGCGCCAATATTACCTGCTGGGCGCGCGTTCCGCTCCCCGAAATATATTGGAGTTGCGCGTCGGAAAGCGGTCGGCGATCATATTCCAGCCACAGCTGGACGAGCTTTGCGAGAAACTCCCGATCATTGGGGGACCTGCCCATGGCCTTGACAACCTCGCTCCGCGCGGCCGCGATTTCGCCCGTCTTGTATAGCAGATTGGCATAATCGAGCACATAATCGTCGTTCTGGTCCATCGCCTTCAATATGTCGGGCAGGATCGCCTTCATTCGTTTCTCGTCACCCTGCAATCGGTAGATCTCGAGCCGGGTGACGTTGAGCGCGGGCGTCGCACTGCCGCTGGCGATCGCGTCGTCGACCGCCTTCAGGGCGTCGTCCGTTTTCCCGTCCAGCGCATCGAGGCGCGCGAGCAGGATGATACCCCCTTCATCCCTGGGATTGAGTGCGAGAATATCCGACGCCATCTTCCGCGCGTCGGCCGGGCGCCCATCGTCGATCGCGATGAAGCCCTTGACCAACATGGCCTGCGTCGCGCCGGGCATGAGCAGCAACAGACGGTCGGCGGCGTCGTCGGCCTCGCGCACCCGTCCCGTCTGCAGGCCGAGCTCGGCGATCGCCTGAAGAATCTCCGGATTGTCGGCCTGCAGGTCGAGCGCCATCGAATAGGCATTGAAGGCGCTGGTCAGCCGCTGCGCCCGCAATTCGATCCGCCCCAGCAGGATATAATAGGCCGCCACGTCGTCGCGTTCGGTAATTGCTTCGCGGATCGATTTGCGCGCCGCCTCGACGTCGCCCGCCGCCAGCTGGCTTTCGGCGATAGCCGCGTTTTCGGCCGCACGTTGCGCCGAATCGGCACACCCCGACGCGACCGTCAGCCACATGGCGAGCGGCAGTATGCGCATTGCGAGCCGAAAAGTCGGGAGAAGTGCCAAGCCGCTGCCTTATGTTAACATATGAAGCCGGTCGCTGTTACGAACGCTTCTGGATAGGCTATTGATATCGCTGTTGGGTTAATGCGGTTGACTTTTCCCGGCAAGTAGGTCCAATCGATCCAACCGCTTAAGGGCGGTGTATTTCCGTTAGAGGTGATCCCGTGAACAGAGCGACCGCGGTGCTGCTTATAGGCCTGGCGGCCGGTTTTGCCACAACGGCTGCGGCGCAGCCATCGCTGCCCGTCGCGATCCAGTCGGCGCCGGCGCCCGGCGCCTCGCCCGCGTCCTCCCCGCTTCCGGTTTACCGCATCAACCCGGGCGACGAGCTGGAAATTAACGTCTGGCGCGAGGATCAGCTGCAGCGCGTCGTCAAGGTTTTGCCGGACGGGTCGCTGAGCTTTCCGCTTGTCGGATCGATCCAGGGCGCGGGCCGGACCCCGGTGGAGATCGAACGCATCATATCCGCGGCGCTCACCAATAAATATGTCGACGGCAAGGTGCCCGACGTCACCGTTGCGGTGCGCAGCCCGTCGGGTCTGCAATTTTCGGTCATCGGCAAAGTCAAAGGTCCGGGCATCTTCACGCCCGGACGCTATGTCACGCTGCTCGAGGCTTTGAGCTTCGCCGGCGGCGCGGACGAATTCGCAAGCCTCGACAACATTGTCATCGTCCGCAAGTCGGGCGCCGGGCTGGTGTCGATCCCGGCGCGGCTCGGCGGGATCCTGCGCAGCAAGTCGGTGAGCAGCGAAGCGGTGAAGAATATCCCGATCATCGAAAGCGGCGACACGGTCATCGTGCCATGAACGAACAGCCTCTGTTCCGACATCGCGCTCCTGGCTCTGCGCTGCGACGTGGCGCTTGCACAGCCGCGATCGCAGTCCTGATGGCGACGCCGGCGCATGCCCAGATTGACAGCGAGGTCGTGGTTTCGGCCTCCGCGGGCTATGACAGCAATCCGTTCCTGGCGTTCGGCGGCGATCGGGACGTCGCCTCGTTCAGGCTTGAGTTGGCGCCGACGATTTCGCGGTCCGACGAAATCAGCAGCATCCGTGTTTCCGGGCGGGTCGAGCATGTCGAATATGCCCGTCTCTATGATTCGGCGCAAAATCTGTCGGCGAGCGTCGATGCGACCTATCGGATCAACGAACGCCTCGACGTTGCCGCGCGCGTCCAGATCGCCAGCACGATATCGACGACCGACTTCACCCGCCCGGTCGACGCCGGCGGAGATGGCGAGGGTCTTCCGCCGCCGATCGACGACGACATCACCTTGCTGGGCGATCGGCAGCGGCGCAACACCGCGTCGGCGCAAGCCTCGTTGCATTATATAGCAAGCGAGTTCGACGATATCCGCTGGACCGCGCTCGTTCAGACGCAGCGCTATCCCTCGTCGAACAACCTCGAAGATTCCGATTATGCCTCGCAGCAGATCGCCTACACGCGGCGGCTGAACGAGAATATCACGCTCGGCGGGGTGTTGGTGGGCAGCATCAGCAATTTCCGGAACAGCCGCGCCGGCGACGCGAAGATGATTTCGCCGCAACTGTCGTTCGGCATCCGCCTCGCGCCGCGGTTCGAGGTATCGGGCAGCGCCGGCCTCTCCTTCACGCGCACCAAATTGGCGCAGGGAACGAGCAGTTCCACGACCTTCGCCGGCAATCTGAGCCTTTGCTACAAGATGACGCTCGATAATTTCTGTTTGACCGGTTCGCGGCAAGTCCTGCCTTCCGCGATCGGCGGCGTCCGCGAGCAAAGCTCGATCGGCGCGACCTATTCGCGTCGGCTGTCGGAGCGCGACACGATCCAGCTCGGCGGCAGCTATGCGACCGCGTCCAGCCCGTTGACCGGTATCGGCGGCGATTTCAAGAGCATCCGGGGCTATGCGCGTTACGAACGCCAACTCACGGAGAAGCTGAATGTCTTCGCCAGCGCGGGCTATTCGGATTCGTCCGACGATTTCGGCAGCAAACGGTCGAACGTTCAGGGTGTCATCGGCATTTCCTACCGGTTCGGGGGCGTGCGATGAGCGACGATCGCTTCGAGCGGGAGGACGAGGGCGGCAATATCCTCACCCACCTGCCAACGATCATCCGCGAACGCTATCGCTGGCTGCTGATTCCGGCTATCCTCAGCTTGATCGCCGGGATTGCGGCGGCCTTCCTGCTACCCACCGTCTATCGGTCGACGGCGACCCTCCTCGTCGAATCACCGCAACTTCCCGAGGATGTCATCGGGACGCAGGACGGCGACATTGTCGACCAGCGGATCGCCAAGATCCGGCAGCAGGTTTTGAGCCGGCCGCGCCTCATCGAGCTGATCCAGAAATATCGCCTCTATTCCGACGAGAGAGCGCGCAAATCGCTTTCCGAAACGATCGAGCAGATGCGAAAGGCTACGACGATCGAGGCCGTCTCCGCCGAACTTCAGCGGTCGGGAGGAAAGTCGTCGACGATCGCCTTCACGCTCAGCTTCGATTACAAGACGGCCGCACAGGCACAGGCCGTTGCGCAGGATATGACCGAGCAGGTGCTGCTGCTCGACGCGACGAAGACATCCGAGCAGGCTGCGAACACGGTGCAGTTTCTGACCGACCAGGCCGCGGCGCTGCAAAGCCAGATCAGCGAGCTCGAAAGCGCAATCGAGACGGTCAAGGCGCAGAACGGCCTGGCGTTGTCGAACAGCGGGGCGCTGATTTTTGGCGGATCCACCGGCGGCTATGATGCCCAGATCATCGCGTTGCAGCGCGACAATGCCCAGCTTGCGGCACAAAAGGAAGCGCGCAAGAGTTCCGCCGACCGCGATCCGATCGTCGCGGCCGCCGAAGCCGAACTCGCCGCGGCGCAGGCGCGCTATTCCGACGACCATCCGGACGTCGCGATCGCCCGGCGGCGTCTTGCGCAGGCCAAAATCCTTGCGGCGAGCAATGCGGCGAAGCTGCCTCCCGACATGATCGACCAGCAGATTGCGTCGAACAACGCGCAAATCGCAGCGCTTCAGGCGGCGAAGGCGCAGGAGGTCGGACGGCTGTCGGCGGCGCAAAGTGCACAGGCGCGCGGCCCGCTCGTCCAGGAACAGATCGCGCAGCAACAGCAGAAGCTCGACGGGCTCAACAAGCAATATGAGAGCGTATCGACGCGGCTGCTCTCGGCGCAGGCGAGCGCCAAGGCGGAAACCGAACAGAAGGGCGAGCGCCTGTCGGTCATCGATCCGCCGGTCGTCCCCGAAGATCCGAACTCTCCCAACCGGCCGCTCCTGATCGCCGGCGGACTGGTCTTCGGCGTCGGCTTCGGACTATTTCTTATCCTGGCGGTCGAACTCTACCTGCGGCCCATTCGCGACGTCCTTGACATCCGCGCGGTGACGGGAACGATGCCCATGGTCTCCATTCCGACGATCGATCCGGCAAACCAGCCTTCCACCGGCTGGTGGCAGCGGCTTCGATCCTTTATTCCACGCCGCAAGCACGCCTTGCAAGGTTCGGGTGACTAGAGCGGCCGATGAAGAGCTTTCCCAACATTCCGCAAACGCTCGGGGGCACGCCGCTGATAGCCGGTCTTCCGGGGATCGACGAAGTGGCCAATGCCGGCGACGTCGAGCTCAGCGAAAAGCTGGTCGGCTTCGAATCGAAGGACCCGCGCTCGCGCTCGTTCAACCTGCTCCGGACCCAATTGATCAAAAAGCTGGCGGAAAGCGGCGGGCGGCTCGTCGGTATCACATCGCCGGCGCCCCATGCCGGCAAGTCTTTCGTCGCCTCCAACCTGGCAGCGTCGATCGGGCAGTTGCCGAACAAGCGAACCTTTCTGGTCGACCTCGACCTGCGGCGCGCGACGATCGCCCGCATCTTCGGTCTCGACGTCTCCGAGGGAGTCACCGAATTCCTTCTCGGCGACGACATCGAACTGCGGCAGATCGGACGGCGCATCGGCGAGAGCAATCTGGTCGTCTATCCGACCCTCGCGGCTCCGGTGAATTCGGCCGAACTGATGGTCAGCGAACGGCTCGACGAGCTGGTGGCGCGTGCCCGCGCGCTTGGCGACGACGCCATCGTCATCTTCGACCTTCCGCCCGTGTTCGCGAACGACGATGCCATTCTCGCCGCAGAGAAGCTCGACGGGGTGCTGCTGGTCGTCGAACAGGGCGTGACGACGAAAAAACAGCTTCAGGGGGCCATGCAACTGATCCATCCGACGCCGTTGCTGGGGACCGTGTTCAATCGCTTCACCGGCGGCAATGGCGATCCTTATGGATATGGCGGCAAATACGACGGCTATTACAATAGCTGAGTAAAGGCAGGCGCAGTCGACGAGCCCGGCGACCGGCGTAGTCGCTGCGCCGCCTATTGGTCCCGATTCTCGTCCCAACGGCGCCAAAACGGGTCGCCGCCCTTTCGCGCGGCCAAGTTCGTCACGACGAGCCCACCACCCTCGCGCCCCTCGCCGAAGCATCCAAAGGCGCATCGGTCGACCATCGATCTTGCGCGGAATTCCGCCAAACGGACAGGATTTCGCACTTTACAAAATATAGCAGCAACAGCGGGTTACACCTCATGTCCGCGGCGGCATAATGCACGGCGATAATGTTTCACTATGGAACATAGTTACGACCATCCGGCTCTGATCGTTCAGCCGCCACGTATCAACCAATTTATTTTCCCTTTAGAATCATGATTTTAGAACGATCCGTCGCTTTCATGCTTGAAGGCGCCAATGGCCGGAATCTGTCCGGGGTCGTTACAGAACATAACAACACGTTGACAAACTTTAGCAAATCACAGTAACCCGAACGCGGAAGCAAGCAGCAGACTTGCTGTGATTATCGCGCAGTTCGGGTCGGAATTTGCGCTGGAAGCGCACTCGATTGGGCTTCCGGCGACGAGTCCTTTTGGCCTGACGGGCGCGGCTTCGCGTTCAATCGGGACCGGGTGCTGTCGAGGGACGGTGCTGGCCTTCGGGGATCGTCCCCGATGCCTGGGGTCTCGGAAACCAAAGTGGGGGTAAAGTGAAGAAATTTCTGCTGGCGGCTGCGGCTGCCCTTGCATCCTTGTCGGCCCCGCAGGCCGCATCCGCATCGACGATCGTCAACGCAGGCTTCGAAGCTGGCCCGGTCGGCCTTGGCGCGCCGACCGGATGGTTTACCCTCAACCCGCTGCGCGTCGCGACCGTATCGTCGTTCGGCGGATATACGGCGCAGGAGGGCTCGCAGTTCGCGGTCATCGCCGCAGGCATTCAGGGCATTCCGACCCTGCTGACGCAGCTCTTCTCGATGACGCAAGGCGAAACGATCAGCTTCATGGTCGCCTTCGCGACCACCGAATCCAACTTCAACGACTTCGGCGGCCTCGGCGTCTTCGATTTCTCGAACCTGTCCGGAACGACATTGTTCAGCCAGTCGGTCAGTTCGGTCGGCGCCGGCGCGGCGGGTCCGTGGACGAAGGTCAGCTTCACCGCGCCCACCAGCGGTTTCTATTCGATCAACGCCACCGTCCAGAACGTCGGTAACAGCCGGAACCCGAGCTACCTGCTGCTCGACGCACCCGGCGTGCCCGAACCCGGGACGTGGATGCTCATGCTTCTCGGCATCGGCGCGGTCGGCTTCTCGATGCGCCGCTGCCGGAACCTTCGCGTCAATTTTGCCTGAAATCGGTTTGGAAGATTGGGGATGACCATGATGAAGAACAGCCTTGCATTGGCCTTGTCGCTTACGGCGATCACCTTGCCCGCGACGAGCGCGATGGCAGCCACCACGGTCGACATCAAGACCGGCACGCCGGCGGAGACCGGCCTCAACTGGCTGATCAATGGCGCCGCTGCGGTAACGCCGTCCAATATTCACCTGAATTGGTATAGCGGCGGCGCTCCGGCGGGCCAGAACGGCAACGTCGACGGCGCGCGCTGGATCACGCCGAATGCCGACGGCACGCTGAACCAGCCGGTCGGAACGGTAACTTATTCGACCATCTTCACCCTCAGCCAGATCGCGACCGCGGCAACGCTGACCGGGAATTTCTGGTCGGACAACCGCGTCACCCAGATCCTGCTGAACGGCATCGCGATCTATAACAATGGCAGCAGCGCTTCGCAGTTCGGCGGCGGCACGGGTGTTCCGCTGAACATCAGCACGAACCTCCTCGCCGGCGCGAACACGCTTTCGTTCCTCGTCCAGAACGACTCGGGCACCGGCGGTCCGGGCTCGAACCCGGCGGGCCTCCGCGTCTCGGCGGTCTTCTCGGCGGTCCCGGAACCGGGCACGTGGATGCTGATGCTTCTCGGTTTCGGCGCGGTCGGCTTTTCGATGCGCCGCCGGCAGAAAACGCAGGTCCGGTTCCAGTTCGCCTGAACCCGACCGCGGCCAGCTTCTTGGGCAAAGAAGGGTCGGCCTTGATGGCCGGCCCTTTTTGCGTCAGGCTCGGGTCGAAAGAGAGTGGTTGACGTGCAGATGAAGCAGCGATCCCTGCGACTTCCTGCCCTGCTCGGCGCAAGCGGGCTGCTGATGCTCGCGGCGCTCTATGCCATTTATCTGTCGCTCTCGCTGCCGCACCGGTCGCCGGTCGAGTCCCCGTCCCGGCGCGAAGCGGCCGCCCGCCCGGCGCCCGAGCCCGAAGCTTTCCGTTTCCGCCCGGGCATCGACGCGCAAACCGCCGAACAGATCAACGCGGCGGTGCCCCAATCCGACGAACCGCTGGTTGCGGCGCGCCCGTTCGCGCTGAACCTGCCGTCGACCCAGATGAACACCAGATTGTCGGCGGTCGACTGCCTGACTGCGGCGGTTTATTACGAGGCGGCCTCCGAAACGCTGACCGGCCAGCGCGCGGTCGCGCAGGTCGTCCTCAACCGGATGCGCCACCCCGCTTATCCCAATTCGGTCTGCGGGGTCGTCTTTCAGGGCTCGCAGCGCAAGACCGGCTGCCAGTTCACCTTCACCTGTGACGGTTCGCTGAACCGGCGCCCCTCGGCGAGCGGCTGGGCGCGCGCCCGCGCCGTGGCGGCGGCGGCGCTGTCCGGCTATGTCGAACCCAGCGTCGGCCTGGCGACGCATTATCACACGCTTTGGGTGGTTCCCTACTGGAGCGCCAATCTGACCAAGCTGCGCACCGTCGGATCGCATATCTTCTATCGATGGAGCGGCAGCAGCGGCACGCGCGGCGCGTTCGTCAGCCCCTATGCCAATGCCGAACTGCTTCCGGCGTCGGCGGTCACCAGCCTGTCGGGCTATCTGCTGGAGAACCCCGGCGCGCTCCCGCTCGCCCCGGCGCTCGCGGAAGGCGATGCCGCGACCTCGATTCCTGCGGTCCCGACAGGACTGATCGCACCGCCCAGAGGCGAACTCAGTTCCGCACCCCAGGCCGTCCTCGGCAAGAGAGGCAGCGAGCTGGCGCCGACCGACTCCAGGCTCAAGAGCGACGCGTCCGAGCACCGGCTTCTCGAGGATCAGGCGCCGCGCCTCAATCGCTGAGCGCCGCCGCTTTCCGCGCACGGCGCTGGCTTACGGCTGGGCTGTGCCCCCGCCCAGGGCTTGATAGAGCGCAACATAGGAGGTCAGCCGATCGGCACGCAGCTGGATCAGCGCGAGATCGACCGATAGCAGCGCGCGCTGCGCATCGATTTGCTCCAGATACGGCGAATAGCCGGCGCGGTAGCGGTTCGCCGCGTGGCGGAGCACTTCGGCAACCGCGGCGCGCTGTGCGAGCAAGGCTTGTTCCTGCGCGTCCAGCCGGTCGATCAGCGCAAGCTGGTCCTCGACCTCGCGAAACGCGGTCAGGACCGATTTGCGATAGGCGAAGGCGGCCTGGTCGCGCTGTGCGGTCGCCGCATCGAACTGCCCCTCCAGCCGCCCGCCCGAGAAGATCGGCGCGAGAATGCTGCCGCCGATCGACCAGATGGTGATCGGATCGCCGAGCAGCGAGGAAATCGCCGCGCCGCCCGATGCCGACAGGCGGATCTGCGGCAGGAATTGCGCGCGCGCGGCGCGCAGATTGGCGTCGGTCGCGGCGAGCGAATATTCGGCCTGCGCGATGTCGGGGCGGCGCCGAACCAGTTCGGAGGGAACGACCGCGGGGACAACAGGCGTCGCGAGCGCGTCGAAATTCACGCCGCGGGCGATCGCGTGCGGCGTATCGCCGACGAGCAACGACAGCGCATTTTCCTGCCGCGCAATCGCTGCTTCGATCGTCGGGATCTGCTGTTCGGCGGCGCGGTATTCGGCTTCGGACTGACGGAGTTCGAGCTCGGACGTATAGCCCGCCTCGGCGCGGTCGCGCGCGATGCGCAGCGCCTCGCCACGCTGGACGAGCGTTGCCTTGAGCACTTTGAGACGGTCGTCGAGCGCGAGCAAGGTGATGTAGCCGCTCGCCGCCGCCGCACTGACCGACAGCGTCGCCGCTTCGTGCGCGGCGGCAAAAGCGGCCGCGCTGGCACGCGCGGCATCGCGCCGCGCCGCGTTGCCGCCGAACAGATCGACCTCATACGCCGCCTGGAATGTCGGCTGTGCCGAGGTGCTTTCGCTCGGCCGGCCGAACGCGTTGACCGTGCGCGCCTCCGACCCCGGTACGCTTGCCGACAGGCTGGGCAGTAGCAGTGAGCGGGCGACGCGTTCCTGCGCGCGCGCCTCGGCCACGCGCGCCGCGGCGATGGCGAGGTCGCTATTGTTCGCGCGCGCCTGTTCGACCAGCGCCGAAAGCTGGGGGTCGCCGAACCGCGCCCACCATTCGCGCTCGACCGCGCCCTCGGCAGGCAGCGACGTGCGCCAGTCGGCGGGCGGCGCAACGACGCTCGCCTCGGGCCGCGGACTGATGGCCGGGGCGCACCCCGCGACCAGCAGCGGCAGCAACAGCGCCGCGCGTCTCACCGGCCGCCGTCCGTATCGACGGTCGCGATCACCGACATGCCGGGCCCGAGCCGCCTGGCGAGCGGCTGTCCGGGATCGATCCGGATGCGCACCGCGATTCGTTGCGGCACCTTCACGAAATTGCCCGATCCGGTGTCGGGCTTGATGATGCTGAACTCGCTCCCCGCCGCCGGAGCGACGCTTTCGACCGTCCCCTTGAGTTCGACCCCGCCGAGCGCGTCGACCCGGAAATGAGCCTTTTGCCCGACCCGGATGCTCGCGGTCTGCCCCTCCTTGAAATTGGCGACAACCCAATGCGTTTCCGGCACCAGATACATGAGCTGGGTACCCGGGTTCACGAGTTGTCCGACGCGGACCGCGACCTCGCTCAACCGGCCGGCGCGCGGCGCGCGGATCACCGTTCGCTCGAGATCGATGTCGGCAAGGCCGCGGGTCGCCTCGGCATTCTGGACGCCGGCTTGCAGGCCGCCGCGCCCGACGGTCACCGACCGCACCTGCTCGAGCGCGATCTGCCGCTGCGCCTGCGCCTGCCGTACCGCGGCTTCGGCCTGACGCAGCGCCGCGAGCGTCTGGTCACGCTCGCGCAGCGACACCGATCCAGCGTCGACGAGTTCGTTGACGCGGCGCATGTCGGCCTGCGCGCGCTGGAGCTGCGCGGCGGCATTGGCCACCGCCGCATCCTGCAGACGCACCTGCGCCTCAGCCGAGCGTTCGCTCTGCTCGCTGTTGCTGAGGCTCGCCTTCTGCGCCGCGATGTTCGCCGCGCCCTGCGCGACGCGTTCGCGATAGATGCGGTCGTCGATCCGCACGAGGATCTGCCCCGCCGCGACGCGTTCGAAATCCTGCACCAGCACCTGCGTCACATAGCCGCCGACCTGCGGCGAGATGATCGTCGTCTGGCCGCGGACATAGGCATTGTCCGTGGTCTGGCTGTCGGGCCGGAGCGGCGGCAGGCCCCAGGCATAGAGGACCGCCAGCGCGCCGAGCAGGATCAGCCCGCTGAACAGGATGATCTGCGATCGCGAACGGTCGGGCCGCCAGCCTCCGCCGCCCTGAGGCGGCTCGGGCGCCGCTGCCGCTGCCGCGACAGGCGGAGCTTCGTCGGTTGCGGGTGCCGGTGTCTTGTCGTCGGTCATTTTCTTTGCGCCAACATCTGCTGGAGGAGGGAAAGGTCCGCTGCGAGCGGGCTGAAACCACGGCGCCGATCGCGCAGCCAGCGGACCAGCACGATCATGAAGCCTATCGCTGCGCCAAAGCCGATCACGAAGAAAACGTCGTTATAGGCCAGAACCCCGGCCTGCCGCGCCGCTTCCTGAACCACGTTGCGCCCGGCGACCGCCGAGCGCAGCGTCGCGTCCCCGATCGAACCGTTCAGGCCGCTCGACAGATAGGCGAGCGCCTGCGCCAGCGCCGGATCGTCGGTCGCCAACCCCTGCCCCAGCGTCATCAGATGCGCCTTGGCGCGAATGGTGAAGAACGCCGACAAGGCCGCCGTGCCGACGAGCCCCCCGATGGTTTGCGACAGATTGAACAGCGCCAGGAAGCTGACAATATAGGATGGTCCGCGCGTCAGCGCGCGCAGGAACCCTTCCATCAGCATCGGCCCTATGAAATAGACCGATGCAAAGGCGATCGCCGCCTGCGTCAGATAGAAGTCGGAGGGGCGCGACATCAGCCCTGTCTGCGTATCGGCGAAGGCCGCGACCGAAATGATCCCCAGCGAGATCAGTGTCGACAGGCGAAGGTCGGCGGGATTGAGCCCGATCAGCGGGAAGAACACGCCCAGCAAGGCCGCGAAGGCAGTGATCGCATAGAAGGTCACGAGCTGGTCGTTGACATAGCCGAGCGACGTCAACAGCCCGGTCGCGCCGAAATTCTGCTCCGACAGAACGACGCGAATGAACGCGCCGGCCAACGCCAGCTTCAGCAGGTCGCCGCTCGCCATCCAGCGTGTCTGGAGCATTGGATTTTGGCGATTGTGTTCGATCAGCAACGCCGCGCCGATCAGCACGATCGCAGGCGCCAGCAAGGCGCCCAGCCACGGCGTCGGCCACCAGATGATGCGCCCCTGCACCAGAAAGCTGCACAGCAGGCCAATCCCGACCGCGAGCAGCGGGAAGCTGATCAGATCGAGGACGCCGAAGGCGCGCACCGTCACGCCCTGCGGCAACGGCAGGACGTTCACGAGGCCGACGGTGACGAGCGACAAGCCGAATTGCAGTGCGAACAGGCTGCCGATATCGCCGTCATAGACCAGCAGCGGCGAGATGGCGCGCGCCAGCGGCAAGCCGATTTGAACGACACCGATGCCGAGCACCAGTGCGATCATCCTTTGCGGCCCGGGCAGGCTTTGCATCATGTAAAAGATCGAAAGCGTCACCAGCCCGCTTGCAGCGATGCCCGAAATCGCACGCGAGACGAGTTCGACCTGATAGCCCGCGTCGAACAGCTGCACGAAATTGGCGATCAGCAGGGTGATCATCGTCGCACGAACGAAACGCTGGATTCCGAAATGCTGCCGCACCTTGAACAGCAAGATGCTCATGCAGGCATTGGTCAGGTTATAGGCCACGGTCACCCAACCGGTATCGACCGGCGTCAGGTTCATGTTTCCTTGCAGCACGATCAGATTTGCGAGCAGCAGACCGTTCGTCAGCCCCGCCACCAGGCCGAGGTAGATGCCGATTGCGAAATAGGCGATCCGTCGGCCTTTGGGGTGGTCGGGATTGGCGGGCGATCCCGGGATCAGAGGCTGCTCGTGCGGCTTCAGCACATATTCGCCCTGCGGGGCGGCGGGCGAGGTGGCGTCAGCCATAAAGGCGGTCCGAATCGATCCGGGCTGCACGGGCGCGGCACGTTCCGCCTGTTTGTATGCCAAGATCGCCCTTCATTCTGCACCGCACAATAATCGGGGCGGCGGCATTGGCATAGGGTGGAAAATCGGCGTTTCGAAAATCGGGCCGACTTGCAATTCCGATCACCCGCGCGCGACGCTGGCGAGGTCGCCGCGCGCATGGCGAAAGACGTCAAGACTGCCCCATATCGCGAGCGCCGCCATGATCGCCGCGACGGCAAGGTCGGGCCAGCCCTGCCCCGTCCCGAACACACCGAGCGCCGCCGCCAGGACGGCAAGATTCCCGATCGCATCGTTGCGCGAGCATATCCAGACCGAGCGCATATTCGCATCGCCTGTCCGGTAACGGTAGAGCATCAGCGCAACAGCGACATTCGACGCGAGGGCAAGCGTGCCGATGATCCCCATCGTCTCCGCCCGGGGCGTCGCACCGTTCAGAAAACCCCACAGCGCCGAGCCGAGCACCCACAGGCCGAAGACGAGCATCGTCGCGGCCTTGAGCAGCGCGGCGCGGGCGCGCCATGCCAGCGCCATCCCGGCAACGCCCAGGCTGATCGCATAATTGGCCGCATCGCCGAGGAAATCGAGCGCGTCGGCCTGCAGCGCGCGCGAATCGGCGGCGACGCCCGCGACGATTTCGACCCCGAACATCGCAGCGTTGATGGTCAGCGCGATCCACAGGATCCGCCGCCACTTCGGATTGTTCAGCGCGGTCTTGCCGCTTTTACCTGCGCAACATTGATCGGCCATCGCCGAACCTCCTTACATCTTCGAGCCGGCTCCCCATATGCATCCTGTAGCAACTACAGGGTCAAGCGATGAAAATCGGCGAACTGTCAAAGGCCACCGGCACCAATATCGAAACCATCCGTTATTACGAGCGGATCGGCCTCCTCCCCGCCCCCGCGCGGACCGACGCGAATTACCGCAGCTATGGACCCGACCACCGGTCGCGGCTCAGCTTCGTGCGCCATTCGCGCGAGCTTGGCTTCACGATCGAGGAGATTCGTTCATTGCTCGACCTGTCGGATCATCCCGACCGCGATTGCGGCGAAGCCGACAGGATTGCGTCGACCCATCTCGAACAGGTCGAGGCGAAGATTGCGCAGCTATCCGCATTGCGCGACGAACTTACCCGGATCGTCGGCCGCTGCCGGGGCGGTGCAGCCGCCGACTGCCGGGTGATCGAGGCACTCGGCGATCATGGCCAGTGCGGGAGCGCGCACCAGGTCTGATCAGGGGATCACGACAATTTTGCCTATCGCAGTGCCAGCTTCCTGCGCCCGATGCGCCTCGACGATCCGGTCGAGCGGATAGATTGCGGCGATACTATGATTGAGTTTCCCTGCCACCAGCGCCTCGTTGATCGCCTGCGCGGCCTGATCATGCGCAGCGGCGTCCATGACATAGACGAGCACGAAACGAACCGTCGCGTCGAGCATGACGAGCGGCCAGAACGGCAGTGCGGGTTCCGGCACCGCGTCTGACGCATAGGTCGCGACCACGCCGCGCGGCGCGAGCAGACTCATGATGATATCGAGGTTCGCACCGAAAGCGACTTCGACGAACCGGTCGACGCCGCGCTCCCGCCCCGTGATCTCGCGAACGCGCGCGACGATGTCGTCGGCCTTGCGGTTGACGATGAAGTCGGCGCCCGCCGCCGTCGCCGAATCCGCCTGCTCGTCGCGGCTCACGGTCGCGATTACCGTCGCCCCGCCAAGCTTGGCGAACTGGATCGCATAGCGGCCGACCGCGCCCGCGCCACCCGAGACGAAGACCGTCTTCCCCGCGACCGGACCATCGGCAAAAACGCAACGATGCGCGGTCATCGCGGGCACGCCAAGGCTGGCGCCTTCCTCGAACGAGACATCGTCCGGCAGCACCGAGACCTGTCGCACCGGCAGCGCGACATATTCGGCAGCCGCACCGAATGCCCGGCCGAGCTGCGCTTCGTAGAACCAGACGCGCCTGCCGATCCAGTCGCTGTCCTCGGCGGATCCGACCGCGACGACTTCGCCCGCGCCATCCTGATGCGGGATAACCAACGGATAGGGCATATCGGTGCGTCCGCGCGCGCCCTGCCGCGCCTTGGTGTCGGAGGGGTTCACGCCCGAGGCGCGCACCCGAATGAGCAATTCGCCCGGCGCAGCGACGGGCACGGGCCGCTCCCCGACGATCAGCACCTCTTCGGCGTTTCCCTTCCGCTCGTACCAGGCGGCCTTCATGACGGATTGTTCCACGGCATTATCCTCTTTCGGGTTCGACTCGCTGCGCAACAGGCCATGCCCGTTGTCCGAATCGATATATGCCGTTAACGACAGATTCATAAGTACGCACAATTTGGACATATACTATCATGAATGTGCCTATTGGGGAAAACCAGGATAAAGCGGCCTCTCCGAAGGCGCGTTCGACCCGCCGCCGCGCCGGGCGGACGGGTTGCAGCGTCGAAGCGACGCTGTCGGTTATCGGCGGGGTGTGGAAGCCGGTGCTGCTGTTCCACCTGCTCGGCGGGCGGCTGCGCTTCAACGCGCTCTGTCGCCTGACGCCGAACGCCACGCAGCGAATGATCACACTGCAGCTTCGCGAACTCGAAGCCGATGGCATCGTCGCGCGGATCGTCTATCCCGAGGTGCCGCCGCGCGTCGAATATGAACTGACGCCGCTCGGCCATTCGCTGAAGCCCGTATTGCTGAGCATGCGGTCGTGGGGCGCCGATTTCCAGGCGAGCCTCGAAGAACGCGGCGGCACGGCGCCGTCGTGCAAGGGCGAGGATTCCGTATGATGGCAGGAAGGTGGGACGATTCTGTTGCCCGGCTCGTCCCCAGCCGCTGGTATCCGATTCTGTTGCCCGGTTCGGTCCGAACCGCGTTCTATTTGAATAACCTTAGGCCGTGAGGCTTATCGGTTACGCAGCCAGAGCGAGTGCTTCGTTATCGTTAGCACTTATAGGTTTGAGCCTTGAACGGGTTACTCAGCCCGGAAGAAAACATCGTCTTTGAACACACGTCGATCCTGGTTCGGCCCCGTCAGAAGCCCGTGCATCCCCGGGGAAAGCGCGGGTTTGTGGTGGAGCCGCCGGGTACTGCCCCCGGGTCCGCTGTGTCTATTCCACGACACCATTTATCCTCATAGCCGGCCGAAACCGGCAACCTTCATATAGGCAGCCCGTCGGCGTTTGGAAAGAGCGGCGCCCCGATTTCCCTTCCCGACCGTCATCGCGGCGAAGGCCGCGGTCTCGACGCCGATCGCATACGCAACGATGGGACCCCGGCCTTTGCCGCGGTGACCGCTTGATCATTTTTTCCGCAGTTCGTCGCGGATTTCGGTGAGCAGATCGACCTCGCTCGGGCCCGCCGGCGCATCGGGTCCGCGGCGCATCACCTTGTTCACCCACTTGACCAGCAGGAAAATGACGAAAGCGAGAATCAGGAAGTTGATGACCGCGGTTAGGAAGGCGCCATAGCCGATCATCGCGACGCCCGCCTTCTTGAGCGCGGCATAGTCGGTCGCGGCGATGCCTTCGGGGATGCTGCCGAGCAGGATGAACTTGCTCGAGAAATCGACGCCGCCGAAAATCCAGCCGACCAGCGGCATGATCAGGTCGGCGGTCAGCGACGTCGTGATCGTGGCAAAGGCGCCGCCGATGATGACGCCGACCGCGAGGTCCATGACATTGCCTTTGGCGATAAATTCCCTGAATTCGCTCAACATGTTGCGGCTCCCCGGATCGTCGATGTTGCGCCCCGAAACTGCCGCGGTGATTGCACAAAGGCAAGCGCGATCCTATTATGTGTGTTGTTGCGGCAAAACGCCGCGCGAGGGAGCATTGATGACCATGACCTATCGTTCCGCCCGCTGGCTGATTGTCCCGGTTGCCGCACTGTCGCTGTCCGCCTGCGGCATCAACAGCGTTCCCACCAAGGAAGAAGCCGCCAAGGCCAAATGGGCCAATGTCGAAGCCGCGTACCAGCGCCGCGCCGACCTGATCCCCAACCTCGTCGAAACCGCAAAGGGCGCGGCGAAGATCGAGCAATCGACCCTGGAAGGCGTCATCCAGGCGCGCGCGTCGGCGACGCAGGTGAAGCTGACCGCCGATGACCTTGAGGATCCCGCGAAGGTACAGGCCTTCCAGCAGGCGCAGGGCAATGTGTCGAGCGCGCTCGGCCGCCTGCTGGTCACCGTCGAGCAATATCCCGATCTCAAGAGCCAACAGCGTTTTGCCGACCTGATGACCCAGCTCGAAGGGACCGAGAACCGGATCAACATTTCGATTCAGGACTATAATGCCGCGGTGCAGGATTATAACACGACGATCCGCACTTTCCCCGACATCATCGGGGCCAAGATCGTCCATGGCGCAAAGCCGATGACGCCGTACAAGGCGGTCAGCCCGAGCGCCAATCAGGCGCCGAAGGTCGACTTCGGTCAATAAGGTGCGCGGCGCCGCTCTTGCCGCTCCGCTTGCGATCCTAGCAACCGCAGGCGGGTGCAAAGCGGCGCCGACGACGGAGCCCGCCTATTGCGTCGCGGTGCCGCAAATGGCCATGCAGGGCCGCGTGACCGATGCGGCAAGCATATTGGCCGAAGAGGAAGAGGTCCGATTGTCCGAACGGCTCGCCCGATATGAAGCGCGAACCAGACACCAGATGGTGCTCGTAACGGTTGGCGACATGAAGGGCGCGAGCATCGACGATTTCGCGACATGCCTCGGCAACCGGTGGCAGATTGGACGCAAGGATCGGGATGACGGCATTCTGATCCTGATGGCCCCCAAGGAACGCAGGATCAGGGTCGCCACGGGCTATGGCATGGAAAAGCTGCTACCCGACGAAAAGGCGAAGGCGGCGATCGACCTGATGACTCCCTTTTTTCAAGAACGACGACTATGGCGACGGCCTGTCTGCGGGAGTCGAGGCCATCGCCGCGCAGACGGGAGATCGATAATGAGGTCGCTTTTGCTCGGTTGGGCGCTGGGGCTGTCACTGCTCGCGTCGCCGGCATCCGCCCAGACATTCCCCAAGCTGACGGCGCGCGTCGTCGACCAGGCCGACATCATCCCGCCCGCCGAGGAAGCGAACCTCAACATCCAGCTCGAACAGGTCGAGAAGACGACGGGCCACCAGTTCGTTGTCGCGACCGTGAACAGTCTCGAAGGCTATGACGTCGCCGACTATGGCTATCGCCTCGGCCGCGAATGGGGCATTGGCGACAAGGAGAAGGACGACGGCGTCGTATTCCTCATCGCTCCGAACGAACGGAAGATGCGGATCGAAGTCGGCCTGGGCCTGGAACCCGTGCTGACCGACGCGCTATCGGGCCGGATCATCCGCGACGTGGTGACGCCGAAGTTCAAGGACGGCGACCTTCCGGGCGGCATTCAGGACGGCGTCAACGCGATCGCGCAGCAGATCCAGCTGCCGCCCGAGGAGGCCGCGGCGCAGGCTGCCGCCGCCGAAAGGGCGGAGCGCGACCGCGCCGATGACGGCGACATCGGCGGGCTGATCTTCATCGGCTTCATCGTCTTTTTCTTCTTCATCCTGCCGATGCTCTCCGCCTTCGGGCGGCGCGGCAGGAAGCATCGCCGCAACCGTCCATGGGGCGGCGGTCCGATCATCATCTGGGGTGGCGACGACTGGGGCGGAGGCGGGTCTTCGGGAGGCTCCTCCTGGGGCGGCGGCGGGTCGAGTTGGGGCGGTGGCGGCGGCTTTTCGGGCGGCGGCGGCAGCTTCGGCGGCGGCGGCGCCTCGGGCGGCTGGTAGGGGAACGGAGCCATGAAAGTCAGTCACGTCAGCGCCGCCGATCACGACCTCGTTACAGCCGCGGTCGCCGCGGCCGAGGATCAGACGAGCGGCGAGATCGTCACCGTCATTGCGGCGCAATCGAACGATTACGACGATGTCGCACTCGTCTGGGCGAGCGTCATCGCCTTCCTCGCGATGTCGGTGATCGGGCTGTTTCCGGAATTCTACCGGGGGCTTTACGATCGCCTGACCGGCGGTTGGGGACATGAACTTACCGCCAATCAATGGCTCGGGACGGTGATCGCTGTGGGCGTCCTGAAGTGGATCGGGATGTGGCTGATCCTGCTGTGGCGCCCCTTGCGCATCTGGCTGACCCCGCGCGCGATCCTTGCGGGGCGCGTCCGCGCGCGCGCGATCGACCTGTTCAAGGTCGGGACCGAGGCAAAGACGCTCGGGCGGACCGGGGTCCTCCTCTACGTCAGCCTGCGCGAGCATCGCGCCGACATCGTCGCCGACGAGGCGATCGCGGCGAAGGTCGCGCCCGAGGTCTGGGGCGATGCGATGGCCGCGCTGATCGACCTCGTTCGCAAGGGCAAACCCGGCGAAGGCATGGCCGAAGCGGTACGCCAGATGGGCGTCGTGCTCGCCGCACACTTCCCGCGCGGCAGCGAGAATCCGAACGAACTGCCCGACCGGCTGATCGAGCTTTAAACGTCCTGTCATTCCGTTCGTGCCGAGCTTGTCGAAGCACCGCTCTTCGCTCTAACGTCGAGATAAAGGACGGCCCTTCGACAAGCTCAGGGCGAACGGATTTGGAAGGAACTGCCTTGCCCCGCCCCTCCCCCGACACCCCCATCGAGACGCGGTGGGAAGGCCGCTTCATCACCGTCAAGCAGCAAGGAACGTGGGAATATGTCTCGCGCTCGCGCGGCATCCACGCCGCAGTGATCCTTGCCATCGACGAAGCTGCGGACGGGCGCCATGTCATATTGGTCGAACAATATCGCGTACCGTTGAAGGTTCGGTGCCTCGAACTGCCTGCAGGCCTCGTCGGCGACGACGTCAGCGGCGAGGCGGCGGAAATTGCGGCCGAGCGCGAGCTTGAGGAGGAAACGGGCTATCGCGCCGCAAGCTGGCGCACGGTTGGCGAATTCTTCAGCTCGCCTGGGATGGTCAGCGAAAGCTTTACGCTGCTCGTCGCGACCGGCCTGACGAAGGTCGGCCAAGGCGGCGGCGTCGATGGCGAGGATATCATCGTCCACCGCGTACCGCTAGCCGGGATCGAGGATTTCGTCGCCGCGAAACGCGCCGAAGGCTGCGGGATCGACGTGCGCGTCGCGATGCTGCTGGCGGGCGGGCTGCTCGCCTAACGCCCCCCGAAGCGCCAGCGCAGCAACGGGCGCGCGAGGAGCAGGCCGGCGAGGAAGCCGCCGACATGCGCCCAGATCGCGATCGCGCCGAAATCGCCGCCGCCGCTGAATCCAAGGAGCAATTGCAACCCGATCCATGCCGCCGCGAGCCACAGCGCCCGCACCCAATGCGCAGGGATCGGCCCGATCGCCTTCGTCTGCGACCGACTGAAGATCAGCGCGAACACCGCGATCAGCGCCGAAATCGCGCCGCTGGCGCCGATCATCGGCAACGACGAGGCGGGATCGGCGAGATATTGCGCAAATGCGCCCACATAGGCGCCGGCGACGAGCAACACTCCCATCGCCTTCGCGCCCAGCGGCGCCTCAAGCTGGCGGCCGATGAACAGCAGCATGATCATGTTGAAGATCAGATGCAGCCATCCCGCGTGCAGGAAGGCCGAGGTGAGCGGGGTCAGCGCGGCGGGCACCATCGTACCGGGCGGCGCCACCAACTCGACCGCGAAGCGCGCGGGAATGAAGCCTGCGCGCATGATCGCATCGAACTGATATCCGGTCACCCGGAGCAGGACGAAGACGACGACGCACGCGAGCGCATAGCCCGTGACCAGCGGCGCATCCTGCGGCTTCATCGCCTTGGCTCCGTTCGCCCCCGGCTCAGACGAACTCGATCTTCGTCACCAGATAATATTTGTCGCCCGACGGCACGGTCACTTCGACCTCGTCGTCGACCTTGCGGCCGATCAGCGCGCGGCCGAGCGGCGAGTTGTAGCTGATCTTGCCCTCCTTCGCGTCCGCCTCGGCCTGGCCGACGATCTGGTAGCGCACCGGCTTGTCATCCTCGTCGGCGAGCGTGACGGTCGCGCCGAAGACGATGCGGTCGCCCGACAGCGTCGTGGGGTCGATGATCTGGGCGCGCGACAGACGATCCTCAAGGTCGCCGATCGACGCCTCGACCTGACCCTGACGTTCCTTCGCGGCGTGATATTCGGCATTTTCCGAAAGGTCGCCATGCGCGCGCGCTTCCTCGATCGCGTCGACGATCAGGGGTCGCTCGGCCTTCAGAGCAGCGAGCTGGGCGCTCAGCTTCTCATAGCCTTCCTGCAGCATCGGAACCTTTTCAACGCTTGCCATTATCCTGTTGTCCTTCGTCAATAATCCTGCCTCGGCGGTTGAGCGCCGAGCGGCCGAGCCGCTGTTTCCGTAATGTCGGGGAGGTGGAGCGGTACCCTCAATAATAGTCCTGAAGCGGCTTTACTTCAAGACTATGCGCGCGCAGTGCCCCGATCGCCTGCGTCGCCGCGTCGCTCGCCGCGGCGGTGGTGTAATAGGCGATGTCGGCGGCCAGCGCCGAGGCGCGGATCGATTGCGAATCCTGCAAGCTTTGCCAGCCTTCGGTGGTGTTGAAGATGAGTTGCACATCGCCGTCCTTGATCCGGTCGACGATATGCGGCCGCCCCTCGGCGACCTTGTTGACGCGTTCGACCTCGATGCCCTGCTGCGCGAGATAGTCGGCCGTCCCGCCGGTCGCGATCACCTTCCAGCCCCAGGCGCGGAGCTGCTTCACCGCACCGACGATGCGCGGCTTGTCGCTGGTCTTCACCGACACGAACAGGCGCCCGTCGGTCGGCAGACGATCGCCGGCACCCAGCTGCGCTTTGGCGAAAGCGAGGTTGAAATTACGGTCGATTCCCATGACTTCGCCAGTGGACTTCATTTCCGGCGAGAGAACGGGATCGGTGCCGGGGAAGCGCGCGAAGGGGAAGACCGCTTCCTTCACCGCGACATGCGCGATGTCGCGATTGATCTTCGGCCAGTCGGCGAGTTTCTCGCCCGCCATCACGCGCGCGGCGATCTTGGCGATCGGCGAACCGACGGCCTTCGCGACGAAGGGCACCGTGCGGCTGGCACGCGGATTGACCTCGATCAGATAGACCTCGTCGTCCTTGACCGCGAACTGGATGTTCATCAGGCCGCGAACGCCCAGCGCGCGCGCCAGTGCGTCGGCCTGCCGCTCGATCTCGGCGACGATCTTGTCCGAGAGGCTGTACGGCGGGATCGAACAGGCGCTGTCGCCCGAATGGACCCCGGCTTCCTCGATATGCTGGAGCACGCCGGCAACGACGACATCGGTCCCGTCGCAGAGCGCGTCGACATCGACCTCGATCGCGTCGCGCAGATAGCGGTCGATCAGCACCGGCGAATCGCCCGACACCTGCACCGCGGTCTCGATATAATGTTCGAGCTGCGCCTGATCGTCGACAATCTCCATCGCACGGCCCCCGAGCACATAGGAGGGGCGCGTCAGCACCGGGTAGCCGATGCGCGCCGCGACCGCGACGGCTTCCTCGCGGCTGCGCGCGATGCCGTTTTCGGGCTGCTTCAGGCCGAGCTTGTTGACCAGCGCCGCAAAGCGCTCGCGGTCTTCGGCGAGGTCGATCGCATCGGGCGAGGTGCCGAGGATCGGGATCCCCGCTTCGGCAAGCGCCTGCGCCAGTTTCAGCGGTGTCTGGCCGCCGAACTGGACGATGACCCCGACCAGCTCGCCCTTCGACATTTCGACGTGCAGGATTTCGAGCACATCCTCAGCGGTCAGCGGCTCGAAATAGAGGCGGTCGGAGGTGTCATAGTCGGTGGACACCGTCTCCGGGTTGCAGTTGACCATGATCGTCTCATAGCCCGCCTCTTCGAGCGCAAAGCACGCGTGGCAGCAGCAATAGTCGAACTCGATCCCCTGTCCGATCCGGTTCGGTCCGCCGCCGAGGATGACGACCTTCTTGCGGTCCGACGGATTGGCCTCATTCTCGGGCTCGCCAAAGGTCGGGGCTTCATAGGTCGAATAAAGATAGGGCGTCTGCGCCTGGAATTCGGCGGCGCAGGTGTCGATCGTCTTGTAAACCGGGCGGACGCCGAGCTTGTGGCGAAGTGCGCGCACTTCGGCCTCGGTCACGCCGCCGGTCATCGCCTTGACGGCTTCGTGGATCAGCCCGCTGCCATGCGCGGTGGCGCGGCGCGTACCGGGGCGCAGGTTCGCCGATTGCAGCGCCAGATAGGCGAGCCGTTTGTCGGAGAAGCCCATGGCCTTGAGCCTCCGCAGCCCTTCGGCATCGCGCGGCAGGCCGTTCGCCATCACCTCGTTCTCGGCCTCGACGATCTCCGCGATGCGTTCGAGGAACCACATGTCATAGCCCGCGATGCGGTTGATCTCGGCGAGAGGCAGCCCCTCGCGGATCGCCTGCGCGGTGTTGAGCAGGCGGTCGGGGGTGCGCTTCGCGAGCTCGCTCTTGAGTTGCTCGTGGCTCGCACCGACCAGCCGGTCGACGAAGTTGAAGCCCGAAAGCCCCGTCTCCAGCCCGCGCAGCGCCTTCTGCATCGATTCATGGATCGTCCGCCCGATCGCCATCACCTCGCCGACCGACTTCATCGCGGTCGACAGCGTCGCCTCGGCGCCCTTGAACTTCTCGAATGCGAAGCGCGGAATCTTGGTGACGACATAGTCGATCGTCGGTTCGAACGACGCCGGGGTCACCCCGGTGATGTCGTTCATGATCTCGTCGAGCGTGTAGCCGACCGCGAGCTTCGCCGCGACCTTGGCGATCGGGAAACCCGTCGCCTTCGACGCCAATGCCGACGAACGCGACACGCGCGGGTTCATCTCGATCACGATCAGGCGGCCGTCCTTGGGATTGACCGCGAACTGGACGTTCGACCCGCCCGTCTCGACCCCGATCTCGCGCAGCACCGCGATGCTCGCGTTGCGCATGATCTGATATTCCTTGTCGGTCAGCGTTAGCGCCGGCGCGACGGTGATGCTGTCGCCGGTATGCACGCCCATCGGATCGACATTCTCGATCGAGCAGATGATGATGCAATTGTCGTTGCGGTCGCGCACCACCTCCATCTCATATTCTTTCCAGCCGAGAAGCGATTCCTCGATCAGGACCTCGGTGGTGGGCGAAGCGATCAGGCCGCCGCGGACGATATGCTCGAATTCCTCGCGGTTATAGGCGATGCCGCCGCCGGTGCCGCCGAGCGTGAAGGACGGGCGGATGATCGACGGCAGCCCGGTGCGTTCGAGCACCGCGAACGCCTCGTCGAGCGTGTGCGCGACGCCGCTGCGCGCGCTCTCGAGCCCGATCTTGTCCATCGCGTCGCGGAATTTCTGCCGGTCCTCGGCCTTGTCGATCGCCTCGGCATCGGCGCCGATCATCTCGACGCCATATTTCGCCAGCGTCCCGTCGTTGAACAGCGCGAGCGCGGTGTTGAGCGCGGTTTGCCCGCCCATCGTCGGCAGCACCGCGTCGGGGCGCTCCTTCGCGATGATCTTCGCGACGATCTCGGGCGTGATCGGCTCCACATAAGTGGCGTCGGCCAGTTCGGGATCGGTCATGATCGTCGCCGGGTTGGAGTTGACGAGGACGATGCGATAGCCCTCCTCCTTCAGCGCCTTGATCGCCTGCGTCCCCGAATAGTCGAACTCGCACGCCTGACCGATAACGATCGGGCCGGCGCCGATGACGAGGATGGATTGGATGTCGGTTCTTTTGGGCATTAGAATAGAAACTTTATAATGTGGGCTAAGGCGAGTTTTGCAGCTTCGCCGACCGCTGCGCCGCCGGCCTTTTCTGCGATCCACCCAAGAGCCTTTTTTGCGTATTGCGACGCTGACGCCACAAACAAAAACTTACGGGTAAACATCGATCGCAGCGTTTTCACCTCTTCAAGTGCGACATCTCGTAAGTCGCCTAAGGCTTCGGCAGCCTCGTTAGAAGTCTCCAACGTCCTCTCGAGACGCTCAAGCTCCTTTACGATCTCAGTGGCAGGTTGATTATCAGAGAGAGAGACAACTCGATCTGACGCAGGAATGAAACCGGTATTCAATTTCCTGCTTCCTAATGCATCCTCTCCCTTATCGACATATAACGCGAGAATTGATTTCTCATTCTGTAGCTGACGCTCTACTTCACGAATTCCATCTGGAGTTAGTTTCGCATAAGTCTTACCTTGACTATGAGAAACCGACGCGTGCTCATTGTCCGACAGCTCTTGGAACGCGAACTTCACGCTTGAAGAGGTAACATCAAAACCTATTTGTTCAGCTATATACGCCGAGTCAGCACGCTCGAAATCATCGTAAGCTACTACGATATAAAGATGATAACGCGTTAGCGCGACGATCGTATCGAAAGCCAGCATCTACAGTCCACCCACAAACTTCTCGAACAGATAGAAGCTGTCCTGCGGCCCCGGGCTCGCCTCGGGATGATATTGCACGCTGAACGCATTTTTGCCCGTGATCGCGATGCCGCAGTTCGATCCGTCGAACAGACTCTTGTGCGTTTCGACCACGCCCACGGGCAGCGTCGCGGCGTCCACCGCGAAGCCGTGGTTCATGCTGGTAATCTCGACCACGCCATCGGCGAAATCGCCGCCGACGCGCTGAACCGGATGGTTCGCGCCGCGGTGGCCCTGGTGCATCTTCACGGTTTTCGCGCCCGCCGCGATGCCGAGCAGTTGGTGGCCGAGGCAGATGCCGAAAATCGGAATGTTGCGTTCGAGCAGGCCGCGGATCACCGGCACCGCATATTCGCCCGTCGCTGCGGGGTCGCCGGGGCCGTTCGACAGGAACACGCCGGCGGGGCGCAGCGCCATGATCTCGTCGAGGCTGGTCTTCGCGGGCACCACGGTGACGCGCGCGCCGGCCTTCACGAGGTTGCGGAAGATATTGTCCTTCGCGCCATAATCGACCGCGACGACGTGGGGTCTTTCTTCTCCCCTCCCGCTTGCGGGAGGGGGTGAAGGGAGTCGCGTGCCTCCCGTCACGGGAGGGCTTGTTCCGTTGGTGGACGGCGCGGACATGCCCTCCCCTAGACCCTCCCGCAAGCGGGAGGGGGACTCATAGCCCGTCCCAAGATGCCAAACCCCGGCATCCCACGTCCCCTGCCGCTCGCGCGTCACGGTCTTGGCGAGGTCCATGCCCTCCAGCCCCGGCCAGCCCTGCGCGAGCATCAGCAGCTTGTCGAGGTCGAATTTGCCCTCGGGATGATGCGCGACAACGCCCGTCGGCGCGCCGCCGTCGCGGATGCGGCGGGTCAGCGCGCGCGTGTCGATGCCCGCAAGCCCGATCAGCCCCTGCGCCGCCATCCAGTCGGGCAAGGTCTGGGTGCTGCGAAAGCTGCTCGGCGCGGTCGGCAGTTCGCGCGTAATGCAGCCGATCGCGGCGCGCTTTTCGCGCTCCATATCCTCGGGGTTCGCGCCGACGTTGCCGATGTGCGGAAAGGTGAAGGTGATGATCTGCCCGGCATAGCTCGGGTCGGTCAGGATTTCCTGATAGCCGGTCATCGCGGTGTTGAAACAAATCTCGCCCACACCCGCGCCGCTGGCGCCATAACCCACGCCCCACAGGATCGTGCCATCGGCAAGGACAAGAACGCCGGTCGCGCCAGAAGGCTGGCTTTTGGGCGCGGCAGAGGGGTTGGCTGGTGCCATTCAACATGCTCCGGACGGGGGGCTAAACGGCCGACCAAGTAGGCGGCAAAAAAGTGATTCACAAGCTATCGGATTATGAATCTTCCCGCTAAGGGTGCTTCTTTCCCACATTGCAGCGCAAGAGGACCGTCATGATTCGCGACGACATCAAGGCTGCGCAGGTTGCCGCGATGAAAGCCGGCGACAAGGCGCGTCTGGGCACCATCCGGCTGATGCTGGCCAAGATCAAGGACAAGGACATCGAACTGCGCACCGGCGCCGCGCCGGCCGACGACGATGTGCTCGTCACCGACGTGCTGCAGAAGATGGTCAAGCAGCGCCGCGAGTCGATCGCGCTCTACGAACAGGGCGGCCGGCAGGAGCTGGCCGATATCGAGGCGGCCGAAGTTGCGGTGATCGAGGATTTCCTGCCCGCGCAGCTCAGCGATGACGAGGCGACGGCGGCGATCAAGGGCATCGTCGACGAACTGGGCGCGACGAGCCTCAAGGACATGGGCAAGGTCATGGCCGCGGTGAAGGACCGGCTCGGGAGCCAGCTTGATATGAGCAAGGCGAGTGGGTGGGTGAAGGCGGCACTGAGCTGAAAAAATCCCCAGCACGCACTCTCTTATCCGTTCGTGTCGAGCGAAGTCGAGACACCCATCGAGATAGAGCAAGATCGATGGGCATCTCGACTTCGCTCGATGCAAACGGGTAGAGAAGCCGGATGGCTTTCTGGACTTACATCCTGCTTTGTGCCGATGGGCTCTATTACACGGGTCACACGGATAATCTTGAGTATCGGATTGGCCTACATCAGAGCGGCCTGATCGAAGGTTTCACCTCTTCTCGCTTGCCGGTTCAGCTTATGTGGTCGCAGGATTTTGCGACGCGCTACGAAGCGCTGGACGCTGAAATGCGGATTAAGAAATGGTCACGCGCGAAAAAGGAAGCGCTGATCCGCGGAGACTGGCAAGCGGTGCACCATTTCGCAAAACCTCCCAAAGAACGTCCCCCCTCTCCGTTCGCATCGAGCGAAGTCGAGATGCCGACAGGTCGCGCACGAACGATGGGTGTCTCGACTTCGCTCGACACGAACGGCATTGATATGAAGGCTGATCAAGTGAGGGGAGTTAAATGACCCTCACCCCCCAATGGCTCGACGAACTGCGCTCGCGCATCGCGCTGTCGACCCTCATCGGCCGCACCGTAAAGGTCACGCGCGCCGGCCGCGAGTATAAGGCGTGCTGCCCCTTCCATAACGAAAAAACGCCCAGCTTCACGATCAACGACGAAAAGGGCTTTTACCACTGCTTCGGCTGCGGCGCGCATGGCGACGCGATCCGCTGGATGACCGACCAGCGCGGCCTGTCGTTCATGGACGCGGTGAAGGAACTTGCGGGCGAGGCGGGGATGGACGTTCCCGCCCCCGACCCGCGCGCCGCAAAAAAGGCCGAAGAGCAGGCCAGCCTGCGCGACGTCGTGCAGGCCGCGGCCGACTGGTTCGCCGCCCAGCTCGCCAGCAGCAACGGCGCCCCGGCGCGCGACTATCTGGCGAGGCGCGGGATTTCGGAGGCGACGCGCAAAGCCTTCGGCTTCGGCCTCGCCCCCGACAGCCGCAGCGCGCTCAAGGAGGCGCTCAAGACGTTCCCGACCGCGATGCTCGTCGAGGCGGGGATGCTGATCGCGGTCGATGACAAGGAGCCCTACGACCGCTTCCGCGGCCGGCTGATGATCCCGATCCGCGACGCGCGCGGGCGGGTGATCGCGTTCGGCGGCCGCATCCTCGGCGACGGCGAGCCCAAATATCTGAACTCGCCCGACACGCCGCTCTTCGACAAGGGCCGCACGCTCTACAATCTCGACAAGGCGAGCCCCGCGTCGCGCCAGACCAACCGGATTATCGTCGTCGAAGGCTATATGGACGTGATCGCGCTCGCCGAGGCGGGGATCGCCGATGCGGTCGCGCCGCTCGGCACCGCGCTGACCGAGAACCAGCTCGGCATGATCTGGCGGATGGTGCCCGTGCCCGTCCTCTGCTTCGACGGCGACAGCGCGGGGCAAAAGGCGGCGATGCGCGCAGCGATGCGCGCCCTGCCCCTGCTCCGCCCCGGCTTCAGCCTCGCCTTTGCGACGCTCCCGGCGGGACAGGATCCCGACGACATCGTGCGCGCGCGCGGCGCGACCGGCTTCGTCGAAATCCTCGAGGACGCGCAGCCGCTCGTCGAACGTCTGTGGGCACATGAGGTTGCCGCCGGACCGCTTGCCACTCCCGAGGAGCGCGCCGCGCTCAAGACGCGCCTCCTCGCGCACGCCGACGCCATTCAGGACGCCGACGTCCGACACCACTACCGCGAAGCCTTCCGCGAAAAGCTCGACGCGCTTTTCGCGCGCAAGCAGCCCGAACGCGGCCCGCGCGTGCCGTGGGCGCCGCAGCCCCCGCGCGGGGGCCGTCGCTTCCAGCCGGACCCGCGCCTCCAGCCCCCTGCCGACGAAACGCGTGCGCTCAGCCAGTCGGGGATCGCGACGCCCTATGCCGCTGCGCTCATCGGCGGATTGCTGCGCTATCCGGAGGCGATCCGGCGTCACGAGGACGAGCTGTTTCGCCTCTCCATTCCCGATTCCGGCGACGCCGAACTGCTTGCCGCAATGCTTGACATCGCAAATGGCCAAGAAGGGCTTGATTGCGAGGGGTTGCTTGCCATATTGGAGCCAATGAAAGTGTATAATAGGGCGATGACATTGCTCAGAGCCGACGGAATGCACTTCTCATTCAATCGCAGGCTCGAAGGCGAAGAGGTTGACGCAGCACGCGAAATCGCGCTGCGTGATCTTGACGAATATATCGGCGTGCTGGTCACCCAGCCCGAAATCCGCGCCCGGCTTGCCGAGGCGACTGCGGATTTCCAGCGCACGATGGACGATGAAGGCCTGGCGCGTCAGCAAAAACTGCGCGCCATGGATGAGGAACTGACCCGCCGCCTGGCCGCGCTGTCCGACAGCACGGACCAGTGACGACCCTTTGACAGATGCCCCTAGGCAGGAAGAATTAATGGCCACGAAGAACACCGAAGCCGACACCGACGCTCCGCTGATCGACCTCAACGAGGCCGACGTCAAAAAGCTGATCGCGCGGGGGAAGAAGCGCGGATACCTGACCTATGACGAACTGAACGAGGCGCTGCCGCAGGATCAGATGTCGTCCGAGCAGATCGAGGACATCATGTCGGCGATCAGCGACATGGGCATCAACATCGTCGAGAGCGACGAGGATGTGCAGGAAGAGGCCGAGCAGGAGGCCGACGACGATATCGACGTCACCTCGAACTCGGGCTCGCTGACCGCACCCGCCATCGAGAAGAAGAAGGAAACGGTCGATCGCACCGACGATCCCGTCCGCATGTACCTGCGCGAAATGGGCGCGGTCGAACTGCTTAGCCGCGAGGGCGAAATCGCGATCGCGAAGCGCATCGAGGCGGGCCGCGACACGATGATTCTCGGCCTGTGCGAAAGCCCCCTCACCTTCAACGCGATCATCGAATGGTCGAACGCCCTCAACAACGGCGACATGCAGCTGCGCGAGATCGTCGACCTCGAAGCGATGCTGTCGAAGGATCCCGCGCCCGAAAACCTCGACGAGGAAGGCGCCGAGGACGACGGCGAGATCAGCGAAAAGACCGCCGGCGTCTCGTTCAAGGACGAGGACGAGGTCGAGGAAGAACCCTCGGCCGATGAAGACGACGAGGACGGCGAAGGCTCGTCGGGCAAGCGCGAGACCTTCGAGGAGGACGACGAGGACAACACGCTGAGCCTCGCGGCGATGGAGGAACTGCTCAAGCCCGACGCGCTCGAGAAGTTCGCCAACATCACCAAGAGCTTCAAGGCGTTCCAGAAGCTGCAGGAAGCGCGCCTCGAATCGCTTTCGGGCGGCGAGGAATTCCCGTCGGCTTCGGAGAAGAAGTATCACAAGCTGCGCGAGGAACTCACCGCGCAGGTCGAGAGCGTGCAGTTCCACGGCACCAAGATCGAGTATCTGGTCGACCAGCTCTACAGCTACAACCGCCGCCTGACCGCGCTGGGCGGCCAGATGCTGCGCCTCGCCGAGCGCCACAAGGTGCCGCGCAAGGCGTTCCTCGACAATTATGTCGGGCGCGAGCTTGAAGAGAACTGGCTCGAGGAAGTCGGCGGGATCGACAAGAAATGGGCCGCCTTCGCCGAGAATGAAGCCGGCGCGGTCGACCGCATCCGCGTCGAGATCAGCGAAATCGCGCAAGCCGCGGGCATGAGCCTGACCGAATTCCGCCGCGTCGTGAACATGGTCCAGAAGGGCGAGCGCGAAGCGCGCATCGCCAAGAAGGAAATGGTCGAAGCGAACCTGCGCCTCGTGATCTCGATTGCGAAGAAATACACGAACCGCGGCCTGCAGTTCCTCGACCTCATCCAGGAAGGCAACATCGGCCTGATGAAGGCGGTCGACAAGTTCGAGTATCGCCGCGGCTACAAATTCTCGACCTATGCGACCTGGTGGATCCGGCAGGCGATCACCCGCTCGATCGCCGACCAGGCGCGGACGATCCGCATCCCGGTCCACATGATCGAGACGATCAACAAGCTGGTGCGGTGCAGCCGCCAGTTCCTCCACGAAAGCGGCCGCGAACCGACGCCGGAGGAAATGGCCGAGCGCCTGTCGATGCCGCTCGAGAAGGTGCGCAAGGTGATGAAGATCGCCAAGGAACCTATCAGCCTCGAAACGCCGATCGGCGACGAGGAAGACAGCCACCTCGGCGATTTCATCGAGGACAAGAATGCGGTCATCCCGGTCGATGCCGCGGTACAGTCGAACCTCAAGGAAACGGTGACCCGCGTCCTTGCGTCGCTGACGCCGCGCGAGGAACGCGTGCTGCGCATGCGCTTTGGCATCGGGATGAACACCGATCATACGCTGGAAGAGGTCGGGCAACAGTTCAGCGTGACCCGCGAACGCATCCGCCAGATCGAGGCCAAGGCGCTCCGCAAGCTGAAGCACCCGAGCCGCAGCCGCAAAATGCGCAGCTTCCTCGACCAGTAGGCAGGGCTATGCGGGGTACGGCCATGCGCAAGAAAACGGTCCTGCTGGCAGCATTATTGCTGGCCGCTGTGGAATCCGGCGCGGTGGCTCCGGCGGCCGCCCAGCCGAACGAGCGGCCTGCGGACGAGGTGGGAGCGAAGCGGGCCGTTGCCGCCCGCATCGTCGCGATCGCGTTTCCGCAAGAAAAGCGCATGGAAATGTTCGGCGGGATGATCGATGCGATGAGCTCGCAAATGGCAATCCCCCCCGAAAAGATCGGCGACGCGGAAATACGTGCGATCACCGACAAGTATCTCGGCATCATGCGCAGCGACATCATGGCCGACCTTCGCGCGAATTCGGACGGCCTGTTCGAGGCGATCGCGGTGGCCTATGCCCACGGTTTCTCGCTACAGGAATTGCAGGATATCGAACGCTTCGTCGCGACGCCCAGCGGCGCCGCCTATGTCCAGCGGTCGCCCAAGCTACTCGTCGATCCGGCGGTAGCCGAATGGAACACCGCCTATTTCCAGCGGATTATGGGCATTGTCGACGCCCGCAAGGACGCGATGATCGAGGAATTGTCGGCCCTTAAGCGAACGCGATCCGGCTCCGAATAACGCCGGGGCTTGGACAGGCAATCGACTTGCCACTTCGCCACGAATCAAACCTCAAGGACACCGACGGCCGAGCCGCCGTATAACCTGCACCGTCATTGGCAGGCATTTCGGCTTGTCATCCAGCGTGTTGGCGGAATGCTGCGCCGCACAATTTTTTTGCGTCACCTTCTTCAAATCTTCATCTTCGCGCCCCAGATAACGCGCGTCGACACGGTACGGCTGCCTTCATGACCGGTTCAGGTGCGACCCATCAAATGGCAACGCTTCCCATTCGATGGGAATCGATTCAGAATAAGTCGCGACCTGCCTGTCCGATCAGGAACGGAAAAAGCCCAGAAATTTGGGGAACTGCACAATTTGGCACGGCCTTTGCGATGATTGACGCATCGGCAAGGGGCGATGCCCGCAGCCAAAGGGAAAGACAGAAAAATGCAGAACGAAACCACCAATCTCTTCCGCCGCCGCGATACCTTCTTCGGTATCTGCGAGGCCGTGGGCCAGGATTTCGGCTTCAACCCGCTGTACCTGCGTCTGGCGTTCATCGCGCCGCTCTTCTTCTTCCCGGTCCAGACTTTTGCAGCATATTTCGCGCTCGGCGGCATCGTGCTGATGTCGCGCCTGCTCTTCCCGAACAAGGCGGCGGCGGTCGAAGCGCCGGCGCTGACCGCGGCTGAACCCGCCGCAGCCAGGGAAGAAAAGACCGAGGAATTCGCTCTCGCGGCATGACGGGACGCGGACCGGGCCTCCCCCTCTCCCGCCCCGTCCGCACCCGCAACGCATGGCGTCCATGTGCGCCATAGCAGCAGGGACCGGCAAGCCTCCCCCGTGCTTGCCGGTCCCTTTGCGTGCGCCCTGTCCCCATCCGGCACAGCCCGTCATACAATTGAAAGCTGGCTTATAAACGGGACGTTTACGACGTTCGCGTAAGGCTCTCGTCTTGCAATCACGCGTGTCGGACGGCGATCCGGCGCCACAGGCAAGGATCAAGCGTTGAGCCAGTCGACCCAGCCCAAGCTGAACACGCGCGGCGTCGCCGAACTGCTCGATAATCTGGTCGCCAGCGAGGGCACCGGTGCGCATCCGCACATCAAGTCCGGCGCGCTGTCGAGCGACCCGCAGGCGATGCGCAATCTTGCCGATGCCGTCCATTTCATCGGGCTGCTCCACGGCCGTTACCCCGGCGTTGTGGACAGCGCCGCGCGCAAGGCGGTCGATCCCGCGTCGCGCAAATGGATGGAGGAAGCCGCGCAGGCCTTCGCCCAGGAGCGCGCCTTCCTGTCGAAAATAGCCGCCGCCGCCGGCCCGGTTCCGAGCACGCAGGGTCAGGCGCAATGCGAAGCCGCGGTCGCGGCGCAGCGCCGCGCGCTCGACATGCTCGCCGAATCGGACCGTCAGGGCTGCGCCATCGGCGCCGCGATCGCGCTGACGCTCGACTGGCGCACGATCCGCGTCCTGCTCGACATCAGCGCCCAGCGGCTCGAGATGACGGTGCCGCGCTGTACGCTCCCCGATCTTCGCGACACCGCGCGCGTCGCGGCGCAGGTCGCCGAAACCCCCGCGGTCGAGCGGGCGGTAGCGTTCGGCGCGCAGCAGCTGATCGCCCAGCATAGCGGTCTATGGGATCTGCTCGCCGCGCGCGCCGCCAGCCGCGCCCATAGCTGACCAACACCTCCCTCTGCCGAGGGAGGGGAGATTCGCTTGCGCCCCCTGCGCCGCTGTGCCATTTCGCTTGACGTTCACGTTAAGGGAAAGAGCCGATGCGTTTCGAAGGTACCAGCGCCTATATCGCCACCGACGACCTGAAGGTCGCGGTCAACGCCGCGACGATGCTGCGCCGCCCGTTGCTCGTGAAGGGCGAACCCGGCACCGGCAAGACCGTGCTGGCCGAGGAAATCGCCAAGGCCTTCGACGCGCCGCTGATCACCTGGAACATAAAGTCGACCACGAAGGCCCAGCAGGGCCTGTACGAGTATGATGCGGTTGCGCGCCTGCGCGACGGCCAACTCGGCGAAGAGCGCGTCCACGACATCCGAAACTATATCAAGAAGGGCAAGCTGTGGGAGGCGTTCACCTCGCCCAAACTGCCCGTCCTCTTGATCGACGAGATCGACAAGGCCGACATCGAATTCCCGAACGACCTGCTCCAGGAACTCGATCGCATGGCCTTCCATGTGTACGAGACCGACGAGACGATCAGCGCCAAGGAACGCCCGATCGTCGTCATCACCTCGAACAACGAGAAGGAGTTGCCCGACGCTTTCCTGCGCCGCTGCTTCTTCCACTATATCAAATTCCCCGACCGCGACACGATGGCCGACATCGTCGAGGTCCACTTTCCCGGCATCCAGAAGACGCTGGTCAGCCGCGCGATGGATATCTTCTATGACGTGCGCGACGTGCCGGGGCTCAAGAAGAAGCCCTCGACCAGCGAACTGATCGACTGGCTCAAACTGCTCCTTGCCGAAGACATGCCGCTCGAGGTGCTGCAGAACCGCGACGTCGGCAAGGCGATCCCGCCGCTCCACGGCGCGCTGCTCAAGAACGAACAGGATGTGATGCTGTTCGAAAAGCTCGCCTTCATGGCGCGGCGCCAAGGCGCCTGATGGTCTATACCGGCCGCTGCGCGTGCGGTGCGGTCGAAGTCCGCATCGACGGCGAACCGCTCGCGGTACGCCAATGCTGGTGCCAGCACTGCCAGAAGATCGCGGCGGGCGGGCCCACGCACAATGCGGTCTTCCCGACCGATGCCATCATGACCGACGGCATCACGGCGTCCGACAGCTATGTCGCCGACAGCGGCAACACCCTCACCCGCTCGCATTGCGCCGCGTGCGGAACGCCGATGTTCAGCGCGTCATCGGCGCGGCCGCAGATGCGCGTCGTGCGCTTGGGCGTGCTCGACCAGCCGCACGGTCTCAAACCGACCGCGGCGATCTGGACAAGCGAGGCGCCCGACTGGGCGATCCTCGATCCGGTGATGGAACAATTTCCGGCGCAACCGCCCGCGCCGCCGGCCCCTCAGAGCTGATACGCAACCTCGACGTCGCCCCAGCGGCGGCCGTTGATGATCGCGGGCATATAGACGTTGCGCACGGTCAGATAATTGATGCCGTCGCCTTCCTGGCGATAGACCGTCATGAAGAAGGGCGCCGTGCTGCGTTTCGCCGCCGCATCGGTCTCGTCATAAAGGATACGGCCGTTGCGGCAGTGCGCCGTATCATGCTCCAGATCGCCCGTCGGCGCGCGCGAGCATTCGGTGATGTGCGTCGGCAGGAAGCCGTTCATGTCGCCCGCCGACGACATCTTGATCTCGGGATGCTCGGCGACGATGCGGTCGAACAGCGGGCGCCAATTGGCATCCGCCCAGTCGCACAGCGTGGTGCGAAAGCGTTCGGGGTTCGAATTCGGCACGCGCACATAATTGGTATCGAACAACTGCTCCATCGACAGCTCGCCGCGCTCGATCGCACGTTCGGCAAGCCCGACGAATTCGTCGCGAACCTTCGCCGCGAGCGCGACGATCGCCGAATCCTGGGGGCTGACCCCGGCCGAAATCACCGCGTTGAACATGCGGTTGGAGACATGCTCCATCGACAGGATCGAATCGCGCGTGCCGTCGAGCGTCGCGCTGTTGTCGCGCACCGAGGCGACGACGCGGTCCAGCGCCTCGCGAACCTTGGCGCCATTGGCATGGACCATGGCCGAGCTTTGCGCGATCCGGTCGCTCTGATCGTCGAGCAACGCGACAAGGTGGGTCGCGTCGTGGAGCGCCTCGGTGATCGTCTCGAACTGCGCCTCGGCGCGGCTCGACTGCTCGACCCCCGACTGGATTTCTGTGACGAGCCCGCTCGCTTCGGCCGCAAGGCTGCCGATGCTGCGGCGAATCTCGTCGGTCGCGCCGCGCGTATTCTGCGCCAGCTTCTTCACCTCGGCCGCGACCACCGCGAAGGTGCGCCCCGCATCGCCGGCGCGCTCGGCCTCGATCGCGGCGTTGAGCGCCAGCATGTTCGTGGTCTTGGCAATCTGTTCGATCGACTGGCTGACCTGCTGCACCTGCTCCATCACCGCCGCAAAATTGGTGACGTGGGTGCCGAGCCGCGCGACAAGGTCGATGACCGAGCGAAATTCGCTGACCGCCGCGTTGACGCGTTCGGCGCCGGTGTCGAGCTGTTCGCACGCGCGTGCCGAGAGCAATTTAGCCTCGTCGGTCGAATCGGCGATCTGGCGCTGGTCGTTTTCCAGGCTGACGACGAATTCCTCGAGCCGGCCGAGTTCGGAGATCTGCCGGTCCATCTGGTCGGTCGCGCGCTTGATGCGACCTGCCGCGTCGCTGCACCCGACGGCCAGTTCGCCGCAGTCGCTGGCGACCGACTGGTCGAGCAATTGCGCGGCCGGATTGATCGGATCGAATTTCATTGCGCACCCACGTCCCTGAATGATCGCAAAGCTATGCCGAACATTGGTTAACACGGGGTCAAGACGCTTTCCCGACGGCGGCGCGATATGGCAAAGTTCAGGAAAGTTCAGCCTTGTGCGTCGCCCGTTTCGGATCGGGGGATTGCCGAACGCCTCTCGCCCGCCTTGCCGCGTTGATCCACCACATGAAAGAGCCGGATGAAGGCTGGCACGGCCGGACAATGTAGGAAAGGCCTTTATTTGCGTCTGCTTTGGGGTGGTTAGCGGACGTATCAACAACGTCGCCCCCGCGCAGGCGGGGGCCGCTAGCCGCCTATTCCTGCGCGGCCGCGTAAACCGACAGCGGCCCCCGCCTGCGCGGGGGCGACGGCTTATTTCGGTCGAAACGCGTCATCGGCGAAAGCCGTCCCGCACCTCTTGGCAATCTGCTTTACGTTCACGTAAAGTGATTGCGCGCGCGCCGTGAACGCGATACGCCTGCGCTCATGCTTCTGGGCTTCCTCGACGAACTTCGGGCCGCGGGCATTCCCGCCAGCCTGAAAGAGCATCTGCTGCTGCTGGAGGCGCTCGACCGCGAGGTGATCGACCGGACGCCCGAGCAATTCTATTATCTCAGCCGCTCGATCTATGTGAAGGACGAGGGGCAGCTCGACCGCTTCGATCAGGTCTTCAACAAGGTCTTCAAGGGCCTGCTCACCGATTATGGCCAGAACCCCGTCGATGTGCCCGAGGAATGGCTGAAGGCGGTCGCCGAGAAATATCTGACGCCCGAGGAAATGGAGGCGATCAAGTCGCTCGGCGACTGGGACGAGATCATGGAGACGCTGAAGAAGCGGCTCGAGGAACAGCAGAAGCGCCATCAAGGCGGCAACAAGTGGATCGGCACCGGCGGCACCAGCCCCTATGGCAATTCGGGCTATAACCCCGAGGGTGTGCGGATCGGCGGCGAGAGCAAGCACAAGCGTGCGCTCAAGGTCTGGGAGAAGCGCGAGTTCCAGAATCTCGACAACACCAAGGAACTCGGCACCCGCAACATCAAGATCGCGCTCCGCCGCCTGCGCAAATTCGCGCGCGAGGGCGCCGCCGACGAACTCGACATTCCGGGCACGATCGACGGGACCGCGCGCCAGGGCTGGCTCGATATCCGGATGCGTCCCGAGCGGCGCAATGCGGTGAAGCTGCTGCTGTTTCTCGACGTCGGCGGGTCGATGGACCCGTTCGTCAAGCTGTGCGAGGAACTGTTCAGCGCCGCGACGAGCGAATTCAAGAATCTCGAGTTCTTCTATTTCCACAACTGCCCCTATGAAGGCGTGTGGAAGGACAACAAGCGCCGCTGGTCCGAGCGCCACCAGATGTGGGACATCCTCCACAAATATGGCCACGACTATAAGCTGATTTTCGTCGGCGACGCGTCGATGAGCGCCTATGAAATCACCCATCCGGGGGGCAGCGTCGAACATTTCAACGAGGAATCGGGCGCGGTCTGGATCCAGCGTATGACGCATGTCTATCCGGCCGCGGTGTGGCTCAACCCGGTGCCCGAGGCGCATTGGGGTTACACCCAGTCGGTGAAGCTGATCAAACAGCTGATGAACGACCGCATGTACCCGCTGACCCTCGCGGGCCTCGACGATGCGATGCGCGAGTTGACGCGCAAGCATTGACGGCGCGGCCAACTTTGGCCGTGACGATTGCAAACCGATCCCCTATTTCCGTTCGTGTCGAGCGAAGTCGAGACACCCGGAAGGCGTGCGCTGACGATGGGCATCTCGACTTCGCTCGATGCGAACGGATTATCTAAAGTCCGCGGAATTAGGCCCCCCATGATCGACCTCCCCCTCGTCACCATCCTGCTGCTGACCGGCTTCATCAACCTGATCGGCGCGCTCGCCTATGCCGCACGCATCGCGGGCGTCAGGACACGGCGCATCGCGATGTCGTTCGCGCTGTTCAACATCCTGGTACTCTTCTCGCGCACGTCGAACAGTTTCCTGGGTCCGTTCCTCGCGAAGCGGATCGAAACGCGCATCCACACGGGCAGCGGCGCCTCGCTGTTCGTCGACATGCAACTGGTTCTGGCCGCCGCGAGCGTCGCGACCTTGATCGGTATCCTGCTGGTTCCCACCGGCCAGCGCATGTTCGCAGCGGCGATCGGCTGGTACCAGAACAACCGATCGACGACGAAGCTCGCGATGAAGGCGATCAGCCCGGGCGGTCTTCGCACCCTCCGCCAGTCGCTGACCATTCCCAGCCTGTCGCACCTGAAAGCGTGGACGATGCCGAAGGGGATCGGTTGGGGCGTGCTGATCGCCAACTGCCTGGCGCAATCGCTGATCGCGGTCGGCGTCGTGGCCTCGCTCTATGCCGGCTATCTCGCCCCCGAATTCCGCGTCACCGCCTCGCAACTGTCGGCGCTGATCAACGGCTTCGCGACCATCCTTCTGTTCGCGTTCATCGACCCGCAGCTATCGGTGATGACCGACGACGCGGTCGAGGGGAAGGTCGACGAGGCCGATTTCCGCCGGGCGATCACCTTCATCTCGCTGAGCCGCCTCGCGGGCACGGTGCTGGCACAGGCGCTGCTTATCCCGGCTGCGACCTTGATCGCGTGGGTCTCGGTCCACGTCTAAGCGAAGGGCCGATCGATCGAGGACGGCGGCTCGCTGAACCATTTGGGGCCGCCGTCGGTCATGTAGAAACAATCCTCGAGGCGGATGCCGAATTCGCCCGGAATGTAGATCCCCGGCTCGTTCGAGAAGCACATGCCCGGCGCCAGCTTCGTCGTTTCGCCATGGACGAGGTTGACCGGCTCGTGCCCGTCGAGCCCGATGCCGTGGCCCGTCCGATGCGACGTGCCGGGCAGCTTGTACCCCGGACCCCAGCCAAGGCTTTGATAATAGGCGCGCACCGCGTCGTCGACTGCGCCCGCCGGCGTGCCGAGCTTCGCCGCGGCGAAGGCGACGTCCTGCCCCTTGCGCATCTGGTCCCATACCTGACGCTGGCGCGCGTTCGCCCTGCCATAGACGAAGGTGCGCGAAATATCGGATTGATAGCCGTGCACCGTCGCGCCGCAGTCCATCAGCACGACCTCGCCGTCCTTCACCGCCTGCGGCTTGCCCGACCCGTGCGGATAGGCGCTCGCCTCGCCAAGCAGGATCAGCTCGAATTCGCTGCGTCCGCCGAGCGCCGTGGTCGCAGCCTTCATGATCGCGCCGATGTCGGCGGGGGTCATCCCCGCCTCGATCCGCGGCGCGGTGTGGCGATAGGCGGCGACGGTGATGTCGGCGGCGATCTGCATCAGCGCGATCTCGGCGGCCGACTTGTGCATCCGGCACCCGCGCACGACCGGCGCGCCGTTGACGATCCGCGCGCCCGGCATCGCGCTTTGCAGGCCGTCGACGGCGAAATAGCGCACCGTCTCCTCGACCGCGATCCGCCCCTTCGCGAGCCCGCGCTTGCCCAGCCATCCGGCGACGGCAGCGAGCGGATTCTCGTCCTCGTTCCACGTCAGCACCTCGGCCTCGATGCCCAGGCTCTCGCGCACCGACGGCTCCTCGAAGAAAGGCGTGACGATCGCCACCTCGCCCTCGCGCGTCAGCACCGCGGCGGTCAGCCGCTCGCTCCGCCACCATTCGACCCCGGTGAAATAGACAAGGCTCGATCCGGGCTCGATCAGCAGCGCGCCGACGTCGTGGGTGCGCATCAATTCTTTCGCCTTGGCGATCCGCGCCCTGCGCTCGGCGTTGCCGATGGGCACGGCTTTCGCGGCGAGATTGGGAAGGCCTGCGGTATCGGCTGCGAACGCCGATGCGGGCAATCCCGCCGCCAACCCGCCGAGCGCCGCCGCCCCCAGAAATTGCCGCCGGTGCATAGCCATTCCCCTATCGGTAGATGAGCAGGTCCGCGATCTCATCGCGCCACCCCGCCTCGTCGGGCAGCGCGAGCGCGTCCAGATCGCCCGGCGCCGCGCCCGCGTCGTCGACCCATAAGCGCAGGCCCGGCCCGCCGTTGATCACGTCGATCGCGAGCACATCGTCGGTATATTCATATTTGAAATCCTTGCCGCGCCAGATCGGATAGTCGGGGTAAAGCGAACGGATCGCCTTGAAGCCCAGCGCCTGCACGCGCCACGGCCGGAACGCCGCATGATCGTACCACGCACCCTCGGCATGGATGTGAATGCCGTTGTTGAGCTGCTTCATATGCTTGTGAAAGGTCGGCTCGAACCAGATATCGCGCAGCTTGCAGCCAGCGAGCCATTGAGGCGCGAGGCGGTGCATTTCGGCGATCACCGCCTTGGCATCGATATCGGGCGCCCCGAACAGTTCGAGCGGGCGCGTCGTGCCGCGGCCTTCGCTCAAGGTCGCCCCCTCGACCATCACCGTGCCGGCATAGGCGCGCGCCATGTTGAGGTTCGCCGCGTTCGGACTCGGGTTGATCCACACCCGCTCCGCCGGCCAGCCGAAGCCCGGCCCTTCGGGTTCCCAGCCCTCCATCTCGATCACGCGATAGTCGACGTCGAGGTTGAAGTGGCGGATGAACCAGTGCCCCATCTCGCCCATCGTCAACCCGTGGCGCATCACCATCGGCCCCGCGCCGACGAAGCTCTCCCAGCCTTCGCGGAGCCGCATGCCCTCGACCGGACGCCCGGCAGGGTTGGGCCGGTCGAGCACCCATACCGCCTTGCCATGCTCGGCGGCGGCTTCGAGGACGTAGAGCAGGGTCGTCACATAGGTGTAGATGCGGCAGCCCAGATCCTGCAGGTCGACGAGCATCACGTCGAAGGTGTGCATCGACTGCCCCGACGGCCGCCGCACCTCGCCATAGAGGCTGAACACCGGCATGCCGTAAGTCGGATCGGTGAAGTCGGGCGACTCCATCATATTGTCCTGAAGGTCGCCGCGCACGCCATGCTGGGGACCGAACACCGCGGTGACGTCGATCCCCGCCGCGACGAGGGCGTCAACGCTGTGGGTGAGGTCGGCGGTGACCGAGGCGGGATGCGCGAGCAGCGCAACGCGCTTGCCCTGGAGCGGCGCGCGAAGCGCGGGGTCGGCGAGCAGGCGGTCGATACCGAAGAGGGTCGTCATGCCCGCCCGCGTGCCTCAAGCGTCAGCGCAAAGCAATCGGGATGATGGAAGTCGGGCTTCCCCGGCGGATGCCGGAGCGCCCAATAGCTTTTGGTGCCGTCGATTTCCTCGATCACCGCGGCGAGCGCGAGCTTCGATCCGGTGTCGGGAAAGATGCCGGGCTCGACGCGCAGGGTATAGCGGCCGACCTCGCGCTCGACTTCCATCATCCACGGCGCGAGATCGTCGGCGCGCAGCAGCGAGCGATAATCGTCGAACTGGTAGCAGGCCCAGCGTCCGTCGGGAGCATAGTTGAACTCGGTATAGTCGGGCTGCCCCTCCTCGGTCAGGAACGCCTCGAAGCAGGTGCCCTGCCACAGGCCGTCGGTGCCGCTGTCGGCGATCACCAGCTCGCCCTCGCCCTGCGGCAGCACGATCGCCCCGATCTCGCCCTCGACGATGAAGCGCAGGGCAAAGCCCTCCTCGAACGACAGGTCGACCTCGACCGCGATCGAACGCACCGCCCGGGCCGGCGTGTCGGGGTGGCAAATCAGTTCGCGCCGTTCGCTGGAATAGCCCGACATTCAACCCTTCTCCGTTCATCCCGAGCTTGCCGAAAGCAATCCCTCTTCGTCACCCCGGACTTGATCCGGGGGCCATTCACCCTTCTTTAGGAAGCGGGACCCCGGATCAAGTCCGGGGTGACGATAATGGAAACATGAACCAGTTGGGTTTGCCGCAACGCCATGCTAAGCGCCCGCCCACCATGACGAACTACAAATCCGACCTGCTGCGCCTGCTCGATGAGCGGGGCTATATCCACCAGATGACCGACGCCGAAGGGCTCGACGCCCTTGCCGCGAAGCAGATCGTCCCCGGATATATCGGCTTCGACGCGACCGCGCCCAGCCTGCATGTCGGCAGCCTCGTCCAGATCATGATGCTGCGCCGCCTGCAGCAGACCGGGCACAAGCCCGTCGTGCTGATGGGCGGCGGCACCACGCGCATCGGCGACCCCACGGGCCGCGACGAGAGCCGCAAGATGCTGTCGGACGAGACGATCGCGGCGAACATCGCTTCGATCTTCAGCATCTTCCAGCAGTTTCTGACCTTCGGCGACGGACCGACCGACGCGGTGATGGTCGACAATCAGGACTGGCTCGGCAAGCTGGGCTATATCGAATTGCTGCGCGAAGTGGGCACGCATTTCACGATCAACCGGATGCTGACCTTCGATTCGGTCAAGCTGCGGCTGGACCGCGAACAGCCGATGACCTTCCTCGAATTCAACTATATGATCCTGCAGGGCTACGACTTCCGGCACCTGGCGAAAGAACGCGGCGTGCGGCTCCAGATGGGCGGGTCGGACCAATGGGGGAATATCGTCAACGGCATGGAACTCGGCCGCCGCATGGATGGCGCCGAGCTTTATGGTTTGACGACTCCGCTGCTTACGACCGCCGCGGGGACCAAAATGGGCAAAACTGCTTCGGGTGCCGTGTGGCTCAATATGGGACAGCTGCCCCATTTCGATTACTGGCAATATTGGCGCAATTGCGACGACCGCGACGTGGGTCGGTTCCTGAAGCTGTTCACCGACCTGCCGCTCGACGAGATCGCGCGGCTGGAAGCGCTCGAAGGGGCCGAGATCAACGAGGCGAAGAAGATCCTCGCGAACGAAGCGACGGCGATGTGCCGCGGCGCGGAGGCGGCGCGCGTTGCCGCCGAAACGGCGACGCAAACCTTTGAAAAGGGCCATATTGGTGGCGATCTGCCGCAGGTCGTGGCCCCCGCCGACGGCATCACCATCGTTGACGCCCTGCGCGAGTTGGGCTTCACGGCTTCGAACAAGGAAGCCCGGCGCAAACTCGACGAGGGCGCGGTCAAGGTCGACGGGGTCGTGGTCCGCGATCCGCATCACCGGATCGAGCCCGCAAACGACCCGGTTCCACTGAGCCTCGGCGCCAAGAAACACGGGCTGGTGACGCGATGACCGCGCCGATGTCGTTTACCGATTCTTCAGCATTCGCGTAGAACGTCCATGGCAAACCACAAAGGTCCGGGACGTATGCGTAAGATCGATACCAGCAAGGCCCACTATGTCGGCCTCGACCAGCGGATTGCGCCGCGTAGCGACGTCTATTGCCGCCTTCCCTTCGTGCTGCCCGACGGGCGGCAGGAAATGTGCACCTGCGTCAACATCAGCGCCGACGGTTTGCTGATGCGTTTCGAACGCGGGCTCGAACCCGGCGACCTCGTCGTGTACCGGATGCCGATCATCGGCCGCGTCGCGGCGAAGGTCATCTGGTCGCTCGGCGGCAAGGCCGGTGTGCAGTTCGAAAAATCGATCGCCGCCGAGGATTATCTGCCGATGATCCGCGCCATGGGTGCGCGCGGCGACGTCAACTAGCCACTCCTGAGCAGCGGCACCGCGGCGTCGCGCTCGAACAGATAGAGGCAGAGGCGCACCGCCTCGCCTCTTGCCCCTTCGATGCCGCCGTCGCGCTCGACGAACAGCCGCGCATCGTCGTGCGCCACCGGCAGCAGCCGCACCAGTTGTTCGGGGGTCGCCACGCGATAGTCGGCATCGCCCGACTGCTTGAGACCCAGCAGTTCGCCGCCGCCGCGCAGCTCCAGATCCTTCTCGGCAATGACGAAGCCGTCGTTCGTATCGCGCATCAGCGCCAGCCGCTCGCGCGCCGTTTCGGACAGGTTTTGCGAGCGCAGCAGCAGGCACACCGACTTCGCCGCGCCGCGCCCGACGCGGCCGCGCAACTGGTGCAGCTGCGCCAGCCCGAAGTTCTCCGCATGTTCGACGATCATCAGGCTGGCGGCGGGCACATCGACCCCGACCTCGATCACCGTCGTCGCGACCAGAACGCCGATCTCGCCGGCCTGAAAGCGCGCCATGACGTCATCTTTTTCTGGCCCTTTCATTCGCCCGTGGACCAGCCCGACGCGCTGGTCGCCAAGCCGTGCGCGGAGCAGCGCGGCACGCTCCTCGGCCGCTGCCAGCTCGCTTCCCTCGCTTTCGGCGACGAGCGGGCAGACCCAATAGGCCTGCGCTCCGGTTGCGAGATGCCGGTCCAGGCCGTCGATGACATCGTCGAGCCGGTCGAGCGAGATGACGCGCGTATCGACCGGGGTGCGTCCGGGCGGCATCTCGTCGATCTGCGACACGTCCATCTCGCCATGATTGGCGAGTTGCAGCGTCCGCGGGATCGGGGTGGCGGTCATCACCAGCAAGTGCGGCGGCCGCGCCGCCTTTTGGGTCAGCATCAGCCGCTGCGCGACGCCGAAGCGATGCTGTTCGTCGACCACGACAAGGGCCAGATCCTTGTAGGTCACCGCCTGCTGGAAGATCGCGTGGGTGCCGACGAGGATGTCGATGCTGCCGTCGGCCAGCCCCATCAGCGTCGATTCGCGCACCCTGCCCTTGTCGCGCCCGGTCAGGATCGCGAGGTTCACCGGCAGCCCGCCGAGCATCCGCTGCAAGGTCGCATGGTGCTGGCGCGCGAGAATTTCGGTCGGGGCGAGCAGCGCCGCCTGCGTCCCCGCCTCGACCGCCGCCAGCATCGCGCGCAGCGCGACGAGCGTCTTGCCCGATCCGACATCGCCCTGCAGCATCCGCAGCATCGGCGTGTCCTGCGCCATGTCGCTGGCGATCTCGCGCCCGACGCGCTCCTGCGCCCCGGTCAGCCCGAACGGCAGCTGCAGGGCATCGGTCAGCCGGCCATCGCCGCGTATCGCCCTGCCCCGCCGGTTCCTGAGCCCCTGCCGGATCAGCATCAGCGCGACCTGGCTCGCGAAAATCTCGTCATAGGCCAGGCGGTCGCGCGCCGCCTCGTCGCGCGGGCTCGCGTGCGCGCGCTCGATCGCTTCGCGCCAGGCGGGCCAGCTTCGGTTCGCCAGCAGCGGCGCGTCGATCCATTCGGCGAGCTCGGGTCGTCGTTCGAGCGCCACCGCGGCGAGCTGCGACAGCCGCGCGTTGGTCAGCCCCTCGGTCAGCGGATAGACGGGCTCATGGACCGCGATCCCTGCCTCGTCGCCGGGCTCGGCGACATGGTCGGGATGCACGATCTGGCGCATGTCGCCATAAAGATCGAGCCGCCCCGACACGCGGCGCTTTTCGCCGAGCGGGAACAATTTCCGTGCCAGCCCCGACGTCCGCCCGAAATAGACGAGCCGCACATGATCGCCCGCACTGTCGAACGCCTCGACCCCGAAGGGCGCGCGCGGGGACCGGCCGGGGCGATAATCCTGCGCGGTCAGCTCAACGATGATCGTCTGCCCCGCCTGCGCCTGATCGAGCCGGTCGACCGGAAAACGCGAGATCAGTCCCGTCGGCAGATGGAACAGCACATCGACCACGCGTTCGAGCCCGAGCCGCGTCAGCGGCTTGGCAAGCTGCGGCCCGACGCCCTTGAGGTCGGTCAGCGCGGCAAAGAGCGGATTGAGTATCTCGGGTCGCATGGATCATCATGTCTAACGCTGACAGCGCAAAGTTACACCCCCTCTCCCCTTGCGGGAGAGGGCAGCGAGACTTACGAGCTTGCTCGTTAGTCGCAGCGGGAGAGGGGTAGCGCTTGCAAAGCAAGCGCGCGCTCGCCATGCGAGCGCTCACCCTCATCCAACTTCGCCTAGGCGCTTTGCGCCAAGGCTTCGTATCCTTCTCCCGTCAAGGGAGAAGGGAAAGAGAAATAGATGACCGACCGCCTGAAACGCCTGAAATTCCGCGCCTGGCATCGCGGCACGCGCGAGGCCGACTATATGATCGGCGGCTTTTTCGACCGCTATTCGCCAGCATGGGGCGAAACCGAACTCGCATGGTTCGAGCTGGTGGTCGAAGAGGACGATGTCGATATCATGGCTTGGGCGCTCGGCACCGCCGCGCCGCCCGCGCATCTCGACAAGCCCGATTTGATCGCGGCGATGCGGCGGCTGGACTATATCCCGCTGCCATGACCATCGCTGCCGCCGACATTTTTGCCGCGATCGCGCGCGCCGAGGCGCCGTTGACGCTCGCGCGCGCGGCAGACGGCTTCCTGCCGCTGCTGCTCGCCGACCTCGCGCGCGCCAGCGACAAGCGGCTCGTCTATGTCGCGACCGACGATGCCGCGATGCAGGCGGTCGCCGATGCGGCGCCTTTCTTTGCGCCCGACCTGATCGTCCATCGCTTTCCCGCATGGGACTGCCTCCCCTATGACCGCGCCGGACCGTCGATGCGCGTCAGCGCCGACCGGCTCGCGACGCTCTCCGCCCTGCAGGCGGCGCCGAAGCGCGGCGAGTTGATCCTGACCACCGTCGCGGCGATCACCCAGCGCACGCTCACCCCGTTCCGCATCCGCCAGCTCGCGACAACACTCGCTGCGGGGCAGCGGATCGACCGCGATGCGCTCGCCGAGCTGCTCGTCTCGAACGGTTTCAACCGCGTCGATACCGTCGCCGATCAGGGCGAATTTGCGGTGCGCGGCAGCCTGCTCGACCTCTTCCCGGCGGGCGAGGAGAACGGCCTTCGCGTCGATTTCTTCGGCGACGAGATCGAAAGCATCCGCCGCTTCGATCCGGCCGACCAGCGCAGCCTTGGTCCCGCCAAGGCGCTGCAACTGCTCCCCGCCGCCGAAACCCTGCTCGACGAGGCGACGATCAAGCGCTTCCGCTCGAGCTACCGCGAAATCTTCGGCGCGCAGGCGACCGGCGATCCGCTCTATCAGGCGGTGAGCGAAGGCCGGCGGCAGGCGGGCATGGATCATTGGCTGCCGCTGTTCGAGGAGCGGCTGGCGACATTGTTCGACCATATCGATCCCGCGACCCCGGTGCTGCGCGGCCACCGCACCGACGCGACCGCCGAGGCGCGCTTCGACGCGATCACCGACTATCATGCGAACCGCGTCGCCGCCGAGCGCGAACAGGCCGGAAGCTATCGCCCGCTCGCGCCCGAAACGCTCTACCTGACCTCGAACGAGTGGGCCGCAGCCGAGCGCGCGCGGCCGATCCATGTCGTCTCGCCGTTCGACGTCCCGCCGTCGGCGTCGGTGATCGACCTCGAAACCTTTGCGGCGCGCGACTTCACCCCCGAGCGCACCGCCGATCTCAACGTCTATGACAAGGTCGCCGACCATCTGTCGGACGAGCGCCGCAAGGGCCGCAGGACGATCATCGCCAGCTATTCGGGCGGTGCGCGCGAGCGATTGTCGGGGCTGCTCCGCGACCATGGGGTGACCGGACTGGTTCAGGCCGAGACGTGGCAGGAAGCGCTGGGCCTGGCTTCTCCCCTCCCGCAGGCGGAAGGGGCCGGGGGTGGGCCTGGCGACATCAATGAGCTCGCTGCGCTCGCGCCCACCCCTAACCCCTCCCGCCTGCGGGAGGGGAACAATGTCGCACTCATCGTCCTGCCGCTCGATCATGGGTTCGCGAGCGACGCGATCAGCCTGCTCACCGAGCAGGATATCCTCGGCGAGCGCCTCGTCCGCCGTCAGAAACGCCGCAAGAGCGCCGACGCCTTCCTCGCCGAGCTCGCGACGCTCAGCGTCGGCGACCTCGTCGTCCATCTCGACCATGGCATCGGGCGCTACGAGGGACTGACCTCGATCCCGGTCGGCAACAGCCCGCACGACTGCGTCGCGCTCACTTACGCGGGCGGCGACAAGCTCTACGTTCCGGTCGAGAATCTCGACGTCCTCTCGCGCTACGGCGGCGAGAGCGACGGTGTCGCGCTCGACAAGCTCGGCGGCGAGGCCTGGCAACGCCGCAAGGCGAGGATGAAGGAGCGCATCCGCGAGATCGCGGGCGAACTGCTCGCGACCGCCGCGCAGCGCGCGCTCCGGCCCGGCGAAGTGCTGGCGCAGGATGCCGCCTACCCTGCCTTCGCCGACCGCTTCCCCTATCAGGAAACCGACGATCAGGACCGCGCGATCGGCGACGTGCTGGAGGATATGGCGTCGGGCCGCCCGATGGACCGCCTCGTCTGCGGCGACGTCGGTTTCGGCAAGACCGAGGTTGCGCTCCGCGCCGCCTTCGTCGCGGCGATGGCGGGCGTGCAGGTCGCGGTGGTCGTGCCGACGACGCTGCTCGCGCGCCAGCATTACACGAACTTCGTCGAGCGCTTCAAAGGCTTCCCGGTCAACATCGGCCGCCTGTCGCGGCTGGTCCCGGCGGGCGAGGCGCAGAAGACGCGCGACGGCCTCGCCAGCGGGCAAATCGACATCGTCGTCGGCACCCATGCGGTCACCGCGAAATCGGTCGAGTTCAGGAACCTCGGCCTCGTCATCGTCGACGAGGAACAACGCTTCGGCGTCGTCCACAAGGAACGGCTGAAGCAGCTCAAGGCCGACGTCCACGTCCTGACGCTGACCGCGACGCCGATCCCGCGTACGCTCCAGATGGCGATGTCGGGTCTCCGTGAACTCAGCGTCATCCAGACGCCTCCCGTGGACCGTCTCGCGGTCCGCACCTATGTCGCTCCGTGGGATCCGGTCGTGATGCGCGAGGCGCTGCTGCGCGAACATGATCGCGGCGGCCAGAGCTTCTTTGTCGTCCCGCGGATCAAGGACCTGCCCGATATCGAGGAATTCCTGCGCAACCGCGTACCCGAAATCAAATATGTCGTCGCGCACGGCCAGATGACGCCGACCGAGGTCGAGGATCGCATGAGCGCCTTCTATGACCGCAAATATGATGTCCTGCTGTCGACCACGATCGTCGAGAGCGGCCTCGACATCCCGAGCGCCAACACATTGATCGTCCATCGCGCCGACCGTTTCGGGCTCGCGCAACTCTACCAGCTGCGCGGCCGCGTCGGGCGGTCGAAGACGCGCGCCTATGCCTATCTGACCACACCCGAGGGCGGCGGCATCACCGACACGGCGGAAAAGCGCCTCAAGCTGCTCGGCGACCTCGACACATTGGGCGCGGGCTTCCAGCTGGCGAGCCACGACCTCGACATCCGCGGCGCGGGCAACCTCGTCGGCGACGAGCAGTCGGGACATATCCGCGAAGTCGGCTTCGAGCTGTATCAGTCGATGCTCGAGGAGGCCATTCTGGTCGCCAAGGCCGAGGGCATGGGCGCCGCGCCGCCACGCGAGGCGCTGTCGCCCGTCATCACGGTCGATGCGCCGATCCTGATCCCCGAGGATTATGTCCCCGACCTGTCGCTGCGCATGGCGCTCTATCGCCGCCTCAACGAAGCCGAGGACCGCCCGGCGCTCGACGCCTTCGCGGCCGAGATGATCGACCGCTTCGGCCCGCTGCCGCCCGAGACGGCGAACCTGATCCAGCTGATGGAGATCAAGGCGAACGCCAAGGCAGCGGGCATCGCCAAGCTCGACGTCGGCACCAAGGGCGCGCTCGTCAGCTTCCACGGCGACGCTTTCGCGAACGTCCCCGGCCTTATCGCCTATGTCGAGCGGCTGAAGGGCCGCGCGCGCATCCGCCCCGACAACAAATTGTCGATCAGCGGCGATTGGGCGAGCACGGGCGCGCGGCTCAACGGGGCGCTTCAGCTGTCGAAGGGATTGGGGAAGCTCGCGAAACAGGCCGCCTAGAGTGCGTTCGGTTTGATTGAATCAAAACCGGCACTCCAGATTCTTGTTTTGCCGTGTTTTCCGGGTCGTCAGGTGATTCCACCTGACCTGAAAACACTCTAGGCGGCGAGAAGCGCCGGAAGCTCGTCGCCTGGCACCGGTCCCGACTTCAGAAAGCCCTGCCACGTCGCGACGCCCAGTTCCTTCAGCCGTTCGAGCTGTTGCGGCTTCTCGATCCCCTCGGCAACGACAAGCAGACCGAGTGCACGCGCCAGGTCGACGATCGCGCGCACGACGATGCGGTCGCGGTCGCTGTCGTCGATCGTCCGCGTAAAGCCGCTATCGATCTTCAGATAGTCGATCGGCAGCCGCGCGAGCAGCGACAGGCTCGAATAGCCGGTCCCGAAATCGTCGATCGCGATCGCGCAGCCGAACGCACGGATCTGTGCCAGTTGCTCGGCGGCGCTCGCGGGGTCGCTCAGCATCGCCTGCTCGGTGAGTTCCAGCGTCAGCCGCGCGGGGTCGACATTTGCCTGCCGCGCCATTCCGGCGAACCGTTCGGCGAATTCGGGATCGCCAAGGTCGGCGGCGGTGATGTTGAGCGAGACGCGAATGTTCGCCAGCGCCTCCGGCCATGCCGCGATCTCGGCCAATGCGACACGGTGCGCATGTTCGGTGAGCTCGCGTTCGAGACGCGCCGCGCGTGCCGCGGTAACCAGCGGCCCGGCGCCCAGCAGGCCCAGCTCGGGGTGCTGCCAGCGCAGCAGCGCCTCGACCCCGTTCATCGCGCCGGTCGCGACATCATATTGCGGTTGATAGTGGATCACCACCTCGCCGCGCGACAGCGCCGCCATCACCATCGCGCCGTCGCGCGCCGACGCCGGGCGTGCGAGCTGGTCGCTCGCGGTCCGGAGCTGCTCGACGACGGGTTCGTCGCGCACGATCAGCGCCGCGGCGATGCGAATCGCCAGGCGGCCCTTGGGGTCGCCGACCATCGGCTCGGCCAGCGCAACATGCAGCGCGCGCTCCTGCGCCCGCAGCGCGCCCAGCGACAAAGGCACCGCCGGAACGATCAGGAAGCGCGGCCCGTCGATCCGGTCGACGCAGCTCCCCTGCCCGAATTCGTCGGTCGCGAAACTTTCGAGTCGGCGGCCGATCTCGTCGAGCACGGCGTCCCCCGCGGCGGTCCCGGCGCTATTGTTGATGCGCGCCATCTGGTCGACCTGAACCAGCATGACGCCCACGTCGGCGTCGTGCCGCAAATGAAGATTTTCCAGCGTTCGGACGCAGCCGGACAGCGATTCGGATAGGCGATTCATCGCGCCGCCTTATCAGGCTTTCCTTGCCAAGCCCTTCCATTTTGCATCATGATCGCACCGATGTCCGCGCTTTCGCCCCGGCCCGCCGCACCATTGACCGACGCCCACGGCCGCCGGATCGAATATCTGCGCCTTTCGGTCACCGACCGCTGCGACCTGCGCTGCCGGTATTGCATGGCCGAAGACATGCAGTTCCTGCCCAAGGCCGCGGTGCTCAGCATCGAGGAAATGGGCGAACTCGCCGAACGCTTCGTCGCGCGCGGGATCCGCCGCATCCGTCTTACCGGCGGCGAGCCGCTGGTGCGACGCGGCATCGAAATGCTCGCGGCGCGGCTCGGCGCGCTGGTGGGGAACGGCCTCGACGAGCTGACGCTGACCACCAACGCCATGCGGCTCGCCGAACATGCGCCGATGCTGGCGGCCGCGGGGGTGCGGCGGATCAATGTCAGCCTCGACACGCTCGACCGCGAGGCTTTTCGGCACATCACGCGGTTCGGCGACCTCGACGTCGCGTTGCGCGGGATCGCGGCGGCGCAGCGCGAAGGCATTGCGATCAAGATCAACATGGTCGCTCTCGCCGGGCTGAACGAGGATCAGCTGCTGCCGATGCTCGACTGGTGCGCGGCGAACGGATGCGACCTCACCCTGATCGAGACGATGCCGCTCGGCGAGGTCGAAGGCGACCGCAGCGATCATTATATCCCGCTGCACCAGTTCATCGCCCCGTTGCGGGCCGATCAGTCGATCTGGCCCGTCAACAAGGCGACCGGAGGTCCGGCCCGCTATTTCGCGATCGAGGACAGCCCGGTGACGCTCGGCCTGATCACCCCGCTCAGCGAAAATTTCTGCGCGACGTGCAACCGCATCCGCCTGACCGTCGAGGGGCGCATCTATATGTGCCTCGGTCAGGACGACCATGTCGACCTGCGCGCTGCCCTGCGCGACGGCGGCGACGTCGATGGGTTGATTGACGTCGCATTGGCTGGCAAACCCCGCGCGCATGACTTTCATATCGAACGAAAGTCCACACCGGCGGTCGCGCGTCATATGAGTGCAACGGGCGGCTAGGATAGCCTCGCCCAGGGATTTGTCAGGGGGCTCGGGACCATAATGCAACGCAAGATCGCGCTCGTCGCGTCGAACGCGCCGGCGGCCGAGGAGGCCGAGGCCGAGCTTCGGCCGCTCTACGATTTCGTCGACCTCCATGAGGCCGACCTGCTGATCGCGCTCGGCGGCGACGGCTTTCTGCTGCACATGCTGCACCAGTTGCTCGACCAGCGGCGCAGCCTGCCCGTGTTCGGCATGAACCGCGGCACGATCGGCTTCCTGATGAACGAGTTCCGCGTCGAGGGGCTGCTCGACCGCCTTGCCGCCGCGCGCCCCTATCTGATCCACCCGCTGTCGGGCGACATCACGACGGTCGGCGGCGAGCGCCACATCCTGCCGGCGATAAACGAAATCTCGCTGCTCCGCGAAACGCGCCAGGCCGCCAAGCTCGAGGTGATGATCAACGAAAGGACGATGCTCGAGGAGCTCGCCTGCGACGGCGTCCTTGTCTCGACCCCCGCCGGATCGACCGCGTACAACCTCAGCGCGAACGGCCCGATCCTGCCGCTCGATTCGGCGATGCTCGCACTGACGCCGATCAGCCCCTTCCGCCCGCGGCGCTGGCGCGGCGCGCTTGTCCCCGAATCGACGAGCATCCGCTTCAACGTCCGCGAGGCCGCAAAGCGCCCGGTCAGCGCGGTCGCCGACCAGCGCGAAATCCGCGACGTAAAGACGGTGTTGGTCACCACCGACCGCAGCCGGCCGCTGACTTTGCTGTTCGATCCCGACCAGGGATTGGACGAACGCATCGCGATGGAACAATTTATCGTTTGAGGTCTTGCAAAATCATTCGCGCGGCGGCAAAGGGTCCGCCTCGCCCGCCACGGCGGGGTGTTCCTCGGTAGCTCAGCGGTAGAGCAATCGACTGTTAATCGATCGGTCGTAGGTTCGAATCCTACCCGGGGAGCCATTTTCCTTTTCGCGGCCGTTCGTCAGCGACCGCAGAACACCCTAAAACCATCGGAAATCTGCGCTGGATTCGTTCACCGGCGTTCATTGCCATTCGCCCTCTTTCGCGCTAATGGTGGGGGAATGAATGGGGGAACGTGGCAAAATCCAACTTTTGGGCGAAAAGTTCGAATCTCATGGGCAAATTGACGCAAGCACATATTCGCGCCGCTCTGGCAAAGCCGGGGCGTCACCATGATGGCGACGGGCTGATTCTGGCCGTTCGCGAATCCGGGCAGCCGCGCGCACGCGCCTGCCGCCGACCGGATGACCGTGGTGTTTTCCACCTATCAGTCGATTCAGGTTATCAGCGACGCGCAAAAGCGGCACGGCTTCCCCGAATTTGACCTGATCATCTGCGACGAAGCGCACCGCACGACCGGCGCGACCTTGGCGGGCGAGGACGAAAGCAATTTCGTCAAAGTCCATAATCAGGATTTCATCGGCGGCCGGAAGCGCCTTTACATGACCGCGACCCCGCGCGTGTTCGGCGAAGGGGTGAAGGCCAAGGCCAGCGAGGCATCGGCCGAACTGGCGTCGATGGACGACCCGGCGCTCTATGGCGAAACGCTGTTCACGCGCGGCTTTGGCTGGGCGGTCGAGAATGGCCTGCTGACCGATTACAAGGTGCTGGTGCTGGCCGTGGACGAAGCCATGGTGACGACTGGAGTGCAGCACCGTCTGGCCGATGGCGGCACAGAATTGAAGCTGGACGACGCGACCAAGATCATCGGCTGTTACAAGGCGCTGACCAAGAATGGGCTGAAAGACGAGCTGCTGACCGATGCCCAGCCGATGCGCCGCGCGCTCGCCTTCTGCAAAGACATTGCCGCATCCAAGCTGGTCCGCACCGAATTTGCCAATGTTGTGAGCGAGTATCTGGCGTCCAACGAGGGGAAGGACGCCATGGGCGATGCCGCCGTGCTCGAATGTCAGTTGCACCATGTGGACGGCACCATGGGCGCGAAAGAGCGCAATGTGCATCTGGACTGGCTGAAAGAGGATGCGGGCGAAGGCGTCGCGCGCATCCTGTCCAATGCTCGTTGCCTGTCCGAAGGCGTGGACGTGCCCGCGCTCGACGCCATCCTGTTCATGCACCCGCGCAAGAGCCAGATTGATGTTGTGCAGTCGGTTGGTCGCGTAATGCGACGCGCGCCAGGTAAGCAGCTTGGCTATGTCATCCTGCCGATCGGTGTTCCGGCCGGTGTGACGCCCGAACAGGCGCTCGACGACAACGAGCGCTATCGCGTCGTGTGGCAAATCCTGAACGCGCTTCGCAGCCACGACGAGCGCTTTGACGCGCGGCTCAATCAGGCGGACCTTGGCGTCGATATCAGCGACCATATCGAGGTGGTCGCGGTGAGCAACAAGCTGCCCGCCGCAAAGGCGAAGCAAGGTGGCGGCGACCATATCGGCAGCGGCGGTGCAGGCGACGACGATGGCGAGCGCGGCGACGGCGACAGCACCCCGCGCGGCGGCGGCGAAAGCCAGACCGAATTTGTGTTCGACGAATTTTCGCGCGCGATCATGGCCAAGATCGTCAAGAAATGCGGTCGCCGCGATTATTGGGAGGATTGGGCGGGCGATATCGCCAAGATCGCCCAGACGCATATCACCCGCATCACCGCGCTGGTCGAGAAACCCGATACGCCCGAGCGCGCGGCGTTTGAGGCCTTCCTTGCCGAAATCCGCGACGACCTGAACGATAGCATTACGCCCGGCGAGGCTATCGAGATGCTGGCCCAGCATTTGATTACCCGGCCGGTGTTCGACGCGCTGTTCGAGGGCTACAGTTTCGCACGCAACAATCCCGTTTCCAAGGCGATGGAAGCGGTTCTGGAGGCGCTCGACGAGCATCGGCTGGACAAGGAGGCCGACAGTCTCCAGCGCTTCTATGACAGCGTGAAACGGCGCGCGGCGGGCATCGATGACGCCGGGGCCAAGCAAAAGATAGTTGTCGAGCTATACGACAAATTCTTCCGCAATGCCTTCCCCCGCATGACCGAGCGGCTGGGCATTGTTTACACGCCCGTCGAGGTGGTCGATTTCATCATCCATTCGGTCAATGAGGTGCTGCAATCCGAATTTGGCCAGACCCTTGGCAGCAGGGGGGTGCATATCATGGACCCCTTCACCGGAACTGGCACCTTCATCACCCGGCTATTGCAGTCGGGGCTGATCCGGCCGGACGAACTGGCGCACAAATATGCCCATGAGATCCACGCCAACGAGATCGTGCTGCTGGCCTATTACATCGCGGCGATCAATATCGAGGCCGTCTATCACAGCCTGTCCGGCGGCGATTATCAGCCATTTGGTGGTATTTGCCTGACGGACACGTTCCAGCTTTACGAGCAGGAAAAGGACATGCTGGCCGAGCTGATGCCCGACAACAGCCATCGCCGCGCGCGGCAGAAGGAACTGGATATCCGCGTTATCGTCGGCAATCCGCCCTATTCGGTTGGTCAGAAAAGCGAGAATGATAACGCCGATAACGTCGAATATCCCCGGCTGGACACGCGTATTCGCGAAACCTACGCCAAGCGGTCCAACGCGATCTTGGCCAAGGGGCTTTACGACAGCTATATCCGCGCGATCCGTTGGGCCAGCGACCGCATCGGCGATGCAGGCGTGATTGCATATGTTTCCGGTTCGGGATTCGCGGAAAAGCCAGCGATGGACGGAATGCGGAAATCCTTAGCTGACGAGTTTTCGAACCTCTACGTCCTCAACCTACGCGGAGATATCCGCAAGAACATGCTCAGTAAGGGACGCGCAAAGGAGGGCCAGAATATCTTTGCCAGCGGAAGCATGACGGGGATCGCCATTACGCTATTCGTGAAAAATCCGAACGCTGTGGAACACGGTCAGATTTTCTACCATGATATCGGTAATGACCTGACGACCGCCGAGAAGCTCGGGGCGCTTTCCCGCTTTGGAGGTATCGGAGGAATCGACCGCGCCCACGGCTGGCAGAAAATCAGCCCGGATGAGCATGGCGACTGGCTGGGCCAGCGGGACAAGGCATTCGACGCCTTCTTACCGCTAGGTGACAAAAGGAGCGACGGTAAAAAGCTATTCGAGAACTTTTCTCAGGGCGTGCTGACCGCCCGAGATAGCTGGGCCTATAATGCGAGCCGTGACGGTGTTGCCCACAACATGCGCTCAATGATCAGCGTCTATAATGCCGAACTGGCGCGTTTCGACGCCGCGCATCCCCATGCCGATCGTAAGGCGCGCGGAGCAGCGGTGGACAGATTTATCGACACCGACCCGGCCAAGATCAGTTGGACGCGCGCTCTGAAGGCCGATTTGGCCAAAGGCAAGACATTCGCCTTTGATGCGGCCTGTTTAACGCCGAGCCTCTATCGCCCCTTCACCCGTCAATGGCTCTATTACAGTCGCACCTTCAACGAGATGGTTTACCAGATGCCGCGGATCTTCCCCGATGTCGCAGCGACAAACAGAGTCATTCAGGTTTCCGGGGTAGGCGCGCGATCAGGCTTTTCGGCTTTGATGGCTGACTCTTCTCCCAACTTTGACACGGTGGAGAAGGGGCAATGCTTTCCCCGCTACCTCTTTGACGGCGAAGCCGAACCGGCTGGCGATAATCCCCAAGGTGGCCTGTTCGCCGCCGCACCAACCGCAAAAGATGGGAGGCGCGATGCCATCACCGATGAAGGCTTGGCGCATTTTCAGTTCGCCTATCCGGGTGAGGCGATCGCCAAGGATGACCTGTTTCACTATGTCTATGGCCTGCTGCACAGCGAGGATTACCGCGCCCGCTTTGCCGATAACCTGTCTAAGCAATTGCCGCGTATCCCGGCCGTCAAGAAGGCGGCGGATTTTTGGGCCTTTGTCGAGGCTGGGCGGCGGCTGGGCGATCTGCATTGCGATTTCGACAGCGCCGCCCCCTTCCCCGTCACCATTGCCGAGGGCGATTTGCGGCTGGCCAACATCCCCGACCCGGCGCAATTTTACCGCGTCGAGAAGATGAAATTCGGCGGCAAGCGCCCCATTCTCGACAAGACGGTGGTGCATTATAATCCGCGCATCACCATCACCGGCATTCCGCTGGAAGCCTATGATTATGTGGTCAACGGCAAGCCCGCGCTCGAATGGGTGATGGAGCGCCAGTGCGTCAAAACCGACAAGGCCAGCGGCATCGTCAACGACGCCAACCGCTACGCCATCGAGACGGTCGGCGACCCGGCCTATCCCCTGCTGCTGTTCCAGCGCGTCATCACAGTCAGTCTGGAGACGATGAAGATCGTGCGCGGCCTGCCGAAGCTGGATATCGATTGATGCCTACCTGCGTTCATTGCGGCGAGGAAATCGAGTTTCGATATATCGATGGTCGGTCAACGCCAATTCACATACACGGCGGCTGGTGCGTTGGCTTCGATCAGAAGATGTCCGTGAAAGGCCAAGAACCTTATCGGTCTCCCGAGGCATTTACCGATCCGAATGCACTGTGCCCTGTGTGTGGCGCAACCGTTTTCTATTACCAGAACTCCTTTGGAAGTCGGGTATTTTTTGATGATTTAGGATGGCCTTGGCCTAAGCATCGATGCACTGACAGCCCTGCCTCTCAAACTGGAAAAATCAAGCGACCGGCAAAAACGAGACACGGCCGCGCTGTAGCCTTTGCAAATTTCACTACAATTTATGAACTGGTCAAAATAAAACAAAAAAATGGGATTATCAGACTTAAATTTCGTAATATTAAAAATCGCCTAATTGTAAGAAATATACAATTCCTGACAGAAGAGTTTGAAAATCAAGGATGGGAAAAGAAGGATTTAAAGGAGGCTCCATCGTTCATAATTAGATCGGATTCTGGAAAAACCGTTGTGGAATTTATCTCGGTTCGAAGGGGGATCATAGGAAATTTGGTTTTCGACAGGACTGCGGCCAAGGGCAACCCAAAATGATTTCGTGGTGCGATGCCATACCCGACGCCACCACCTAGCAGCGGCTAATGGGGGAACTAATGGGGGAACTGACAGAATTTTAGGTCCTCAATATTATATATTATTCATATATAACATATAGTTATGATAAATTGGTTCGAATCCTACCCGGAGCCATTTCCTGCTTTGGCCGATTTTGGCGCTCGACGCGCCCTCCGAAGCCTTGGCTCTCGGCAGGCTTTTCACAATAATATCAAAGGGTTTTCGGAAGGTCGCCGACACCTCTCCGTCCTTGTGCGAACAGTTCGATAGCAGGTGGTGGAGGATGTTTCGTTTGCCCGCAAAATCGGCTTCCGCGAACATCCGGCGCGCATCCTTGGCAATACCCAGCAGCGCAATGCCGTCGTCGATATAGGCGTTATCGGCCTCCGACAGGCGATCGAACTCGCGCGACAATCCCTTCAGGTCTTCGCGATAATCTTCGGAGATTCGGGCGAAGAGAGCTTCATCGAGCTTGCCGTCGACATGGTCGAGGTAAGCCTGCTTCATGCGCTAACGGATATTGTTCTGGGCGCGGCGGAGACGACCATTCGACGAACCTCGATGTCCCTGCGACGATCGCTCGGAAGAAGAATGGCCCTTCCCGAATAGGATACACCGATATAGAGAGGCTGATAGCAGATATTTATCCAATTAATGCTTTCGTTTTTCTCTCGCGACAGCAAGGAAATCAGAGATGAAGATTTTGGTCGTCCAGGCGCAACCCGATCCCGCGTCCTTTTCTGCGGCGATCGAGACCGCCTTTGCGAGGGGCGCGGAAGCGGCTGGTCACTCGGTCGACACGATCAACCTGCCCAACGAGGGCTTCTCGCCCTGCTTTGGCCAACCGGACATCGATCGCTATCATGGCAAGGCTCCCGTTCCCGACGACGTGCGCGACCATCAGGCGCGTGTCGATGCCGCCGACGTGCTGACGCTCATATTCCCGATCTACTGGTGGTCGTTTCCCGCCATACTCAAGGGCTGGATCGACCGGGTCTTCATCAACGGCTGGGCGTTCAGGTTCGAAGAAGGCAAGATCGTCGGCGCCATGCGGGACATTCCCGTCTATCTGCTTGGCATCGGCGGCGGCAGCGACGACGGCTATACCAAGCATGGCTATTACACGGCCTTCGACACGCAGGTCACCACCGGAATCTTCAAATTTTGCGGCGCTCGGCGCGTTTACACGCACCTCCTGCTGGACGCGGAAAGCGGCGCCCGATATCGCGATGTCCATCTCGAGACAGTGGAACAACTCGGTCGGTCGATAAACTAGGCGGCCGATCGATCCTGCTGCCACGCGGTCACGGCTACAGGCTTGCCTCGTGTCAAAATATCGGTAATTATCGACTTTCTTGCCGGTTCGCATGAGGCGTTTCAGCGCTCGTCGGCCGGCAGGACAGGAGATCGAGAGAAATGGACGACGCTCGGATTTTGACGGCGGGACCGCCGCAACCGCGGACGGGATTTTATTTCGGCTGGCGTATCGTCCTCGCGATGTTCCTTGCGACCATGATGATCTACGGCAACACGCTGTTCGGGTTCATCATCCTTACCGATCCGCTGGCAAGGGAGTTTGGCTGGTCCTCGGCCGCCACCGGATCGCTCGTTTCGGCAATGTGGCTGATAGCGCCGCTGGCGCTGGTGATCGCGCCGGCCATCCACCGGTTCGGCGCCTTCACGATCCTCATTGGCGGGCTGCTGCTGCAGGTCGTCTGCCTCGCGCTGGTCGGGAGTATCGACAGTTTCTGGCAGCTCTATCTGCTGCGCGTCGTCATGGGGATCGGGAAAGTCGTTTCGATCGTCGCGGTGCCGGTGATGGTGACGACATGGTTCTCGCGCCGTTTCAGCACGGCGATGGCGATGGCCTGGTGCGGCGGATCCTTCGGCGGCTTCGTCATGGCGCCGGCAACCGAACGATTGCTGTCTTTCATGACCTGGCGCGAGGCAGCGCTGTCGCTCGGCGCGCTCATGGGGGTCGCCACCCTCGTCATCTTCCTGCTTTGCCGCGGCGCCCGAAGTCCCGCCGCCATCGGTCTCGCACTCGACGGCGATCCGCGGGTTCTGCCGCTCGACCCCGCCGGCGGTCCGGGCGAGAACGCCGAGCCGAAGGTGCAGGCTTCGGAGCTCAGATCGATCAATTTCGTCACGGCCGCGATCATGGCCGTCGCGCTCATGCTGAGCGGGATCGGCGCCCTCGCCGCCCTGAGCCAGGCGCCTTCGCTGATCGAAGCAGGCGGGATTTCGGCGCAGCTGGCCGCCACCTTCCTCGGTCTTACCGCCGCCGCGTCCGCTTTCGGCCAAGTGACGATCGGATGGCTCCTCGATCGCTGGAAACTCGACCTATGCAACCTGCTGGTCGCTCTTCTCCTCGCGACGGGTCTCGCGAGCCTCATTCTCCTCCAGCATGACCATGGCGTCGCGGCCGCGGCCGTCGGAGCGCTGGCGCTCGGTGTCGGCATCGGCGCCAACGAAATGCTCTGGATCACCCTCACCAAACGGCAGTTCGGATCGCGACTGTTTGCCTATACCTATGGCGGCTGGAGCTGCGCCCTTGCAGCGGGCTATGCGCTGGGCGGCCCCGTCGGCGGCTGGGCCTTCGATCGCTTGCCGCCGACATCCTTTCCCCTGCTCATCATGGCCTTGTATCTGCCGGCGCTGACGATTGCCGTCTGGCGACCCGGCAAACGCGATCTTCCATGAGGGGCGCTCTCCTCAGGCGGCTTCCGCCGGGCATCTACGCCGCCGAACGCGCGCTCGAGCCTGCGGAAACGGCCGCATGGATAAAGGAGGTCGACGTCCGGTTCGGCCCCGTCCCGGTCAGGCCCGTAGAGCCGGCGCGGTTGCGACCTGAATGATCGTCCGCCTAACGGAACGAGGCAGGTCACAATTTGGCATTGCGCGCGATCTTTGCAGCCAGATCCGAACCAGCCATATGGCTCGAACAATTGAAAGATCCATCACCCGCAATCGTCGGAAATTGGATCATCGATCCGTTTTCACCGGAATCGGCGGATGGAACGAACAAAACCTACCCACCGGCATCTTTGCTCCGACCATCCCCCTCCAGATCGCCCGCGATCGCCCGGACCATGCGCATGACGAGAGCGACCATGCTCCGATGCGGGGTCGCCCTTGAGCTGCGAGTCCCGTAAATCACGCTGCTGCCCTCCGACACGACCGCGACGAAGTGGACAAGATCGCTTATCTCCCGTGGATCGGCTGCCGGATGGGCGGCAATCAGGGTTTCGATCACCCGCTCGATCAATCGATCATAAAAGTCGTCGATCGATTGGCGGACAATCTCGTCATGGAGCGCCATCGCCCAGATCTCGCGAAACAGGCGCATCGCGTCTTCGTCGGGCGCTTCTTCCAGTAGCCAGCGCACGAGCGCCTCGACGCCCTTGCCGGGTGTGCTCAGAAACTCTTCGAAATATTCCAGATATTTCGCCATCAGACGGTCGATCAGGGCGCGAACGAGCTCCGCCTTGGTGGGAAAATGATAGGTCAGGTTTCCCAGCGCGATGTTCGCCTCCTGCGCGACGCGCCGCGTGGAGAAACCGGCATAGCCCTGACGCAACAGCACTTGCTCGGCACTGTCCAGCACGCGTTCGGTCACGGGCTTCGGCTCGGCGTCGGCTGTCGCCGCGCCCTGCTGCGGCCGCGCCTCACCGGACAGTTCCATGCTCGCAATGCTGTCGTCGTTCGTTGTCATGGCGCTGCCATATCGCAACTGCCCTTGACAGTCTAGGTCGATCGTACTAACCCATGCCTAGGTCGAACGACCTAATCAGCACGGCCCTATTGTGGGGAGAGTTTCAATGCCGCATGAAGCCGCCATGCGAGCGCATAATCGCGCCGCGACGATCGCTCTCGAAGACATCGACGTCAGCGATCCCGAACTTTGGCGGACAGACAGCCATTGGCCCTATTTCGAACGGCTGCGCGCGGAAGATCCCGTCCATTTCTGCCGGGACAGCCAGTTCGGCCCCTATTGGTCGGTGACGAAATTCAACGACATCATGGCCGTCGACACCAACCACGCCGTCTTTTCATCGGACATCGGACTCGGCGGCATCACGATCCTCGACGACGACCCCAAAGACGCGCTTCCGATGTTTATCGCGATGGATCCGCCCAAGCACGATCATCAGCGCAAAGTGGTCGCGCCGATCGTCGGCCCTGGAAATCTTGCGAAGATGGAGGGTCTGATCCGGTCGCGGGCGGCCGCTATTCTCGACGAGCTGCCGGTGGGAGAAACCTTCGACTGGGTCGAGCGGGTTTCGATCGAACTCACCACCCAGATGCTGGCGACCCTGTTCGATTTCCCCTTCGAGGACCGGCACAAGCTCACCTACTGGTCGGACGTCGTCACCACCTTGGCGGCTCCGGGCGAGATCGTCGAAACCGTCGAGGAGCAGAACGCCATCCTCATGGAGTGTCTCGAATATTTCGTTCGGCTCTGGAACGAGAGGGTCAACGAAGAGCCCGCCTCGGATCTGATTTCGATGCTGGCGCACGGCGAATCGACGCGGCACATGACCCCGAAGGAATATCTGGGGAACATCATCCTCCTGATCGTCGGCGGGAACGACACCACCCGGAACACCATGACGGGCAGCGTTTTGGCGTTGAACCAGAATCCGGATCAGTATCAAAAGCTGCGCGATCATCCCGAGCTCATCCCCTCGATGGTCTCGGAGACGATCCGCTGGCAGACCCCGCTGGCGCATATGCGGCGCACCGCGACCTGCGACACCGAACTCGGCGGCAAGAAGATCGCCAAGGGCGACAAGGTCATCATGTGGTACGTATCGGGCAATCGCGACGAGACCGTGATCGATCGTCCGAACGATTATATCATCGATCGCGAGCGGCCGCGCCAGCACCTGTCGTTCGGCTTCGGCATTCATCGCTGCGTCGGAAACCGTCTCGCCGAAATGCAGCTGCGCATCGTCTGGGAAGAAATACTGAAGCGCTACCCGACGATCGAAGTCGTGGGCGAACCCGTTCGGCCGGCCACACCCTTCGTCAAAGGCTATCAAAGCCTGCCTGTCCGCATTCCGGCTTCGGCGTCCCTGCCCGCCCGACCGAGCCGCGCGAAAGCGCGGCCGCAAATCGAAAGGCGCCCCCCTTATCGGCAACCTGCAAAGGTGCTGGCGGCTGCCACCCTCGTTTCCGCCGCGGGGGCGCTCCTCTTCAATCTGATGCCGACCATCCTGGCATTGGCTGCAAGCCGGTTTGGGTTGAGCGATGACCAGGTCGGTGCCGTGGGATCGAGCTATCTGGGCGGTTTCGCCCTGGTTGCGACGACGTCGAACCTGTGGATCGACCGCTTCAACTGGCGCCTTGTCGTGGCCATAGCCTCCCTGCTGTCGGTCATCGGCCTGGCAGGCAGCGCTTTCGCCCCGTCGATGCCGACCCTGCTGGCATCCCTCGGTTTAGCCGGCGCATGCCTCGGAACGCTTTACACCGTCTGCATTGCCGTTGTCTCGGAAAACCACAAGCCCGACCGGGCCTTCGGCGTCAAGCTCACGGGCGAAGTGACCCTGGCAATCGTCGGGCTTCTCGCGATATCGACCTTTGCGCTGGCGCAGGCGGACTTTCGCATGGCGATGCTGCTGCTCGCAGGCCTGTCCGGTGCCGCGGCCATCAGCGGTCTTGTCGCCTTTCCGGCAGGGCGCGCGGTCGTGCCGCCGGAGAAGCGATTCGCCATGACGCGGCGCGCGGGGGGCTCCGTTCGCGCTCCGCGCAATGTGACCGCCTGGATCGGGCTGTCGGCGCTGTTCATTTCCTTCTCCGGGCTGGCTGCCCTCTGGGCCTTCGTTTTCCAGCTCGCGCCGACCTTCGGCGTCGACGCGAATGCCGCTGAGAACGTCCTGACCGCCGCCCTCGTCGTCAGCGGCGCGGCGGGCCTGACCGCCGCCCTCCTCGGCGACAAATTCGGGCGCGTGAAGCCTCTCGCGATCGGCATGTTGCTCGCCATCTGCGGCGTCGCGGCCTTCCATTGGGGCGGTGATTTCGGCCCCTATCTCGCCGGCGTCGTACTGACAGGCGGCCTGTGGAACTTCCCGATGGCGTACCAGATGGGAATGATCGCGACATCCGACGAACGCGGCAATATCGCCGTGCTGATGCCGGCCGCGCTTGCCGTCGGCGGCGCGCTGGGACCGGTTCTGGCCGGAGCCCTTCTCGCAGGCGGCCACGGCTATGCACCGCTCTATGGGCTCTTCGCCGGCGCTACGGCGATCGGGCTTGCGGCCTTCATCGTGATGGGGCGCCGTCTGGCTTCGGGCGCCTGAGCGCAAGGCGACAGGTTCGGAAAGCCGCGGTGCGGTCAATTTCCCTCCTGATCAGGCGCAGGATTTTGAGGAAATCAAGAAAGGATGATCGATGACACGCGTGACCTTTGTCCAGCACGACGGAGCCCGGCACCAGATCGAAACCGAGGACGGCTATTCGCTCATGGAAGTTGCCATCAACAACAATATTTCCGGGATCGACGGCGATTGCGGGGGCGTATGTGCCTGCGCGACGTGCCATGTCTATGTGGACGAAGCATGGACGTCGAAGCTTGGCGAACGAACGGCAATGGAAGCCGATATGCTCGAATTGGCCGCCGATGTCACCGAGCGCTCGCGACTGGCATGCCAGATCAAGGTTGATACGGCCCTCGATGGTCTCACGGTCCATCTTCCAGAAAGTCAGCACTGAAACGAGGGATGGCGCACGCCTTTCCGCCATCCTGCAATGCGTCGGCGGCGAATCTGTCGCGACACGCGATGCGAACCATAAATCGATTTTTATTGAGTTTTGTATGAATTTTTGCTCTGGTTATGAAAAGGCATCCTGAGGAGAGCGGAAGATGGCCTTGCAACGGCTGGATGGGACGACAGCATCGATCGAACAGGTCATCGCGGTGCTGGACCGCGACGGCGGCGTCATCATCGAGAAGTTCCTGACGTCCGCGCAATTGGCCGGCATGCGCGACGACCTGCTTCCGCTGATCGAGCGGCAGTCGACCGGACGCGATGCCTTTTTCGGCCAGAACACGCGCCGGCTTTCCGCGCTTTTCGCGAAGACGCGCTACAGCGCCGATGTCGTCACCCATCCCCTTTACCTGCCGGCCGCGAGGCATTTCGTCTGCGTTCCGCAGCATCGCTGGTCAGGGGACAGCTATATGGAGGTTACCTGCGATCTTCAGGTCGGCGTCAGCCAGGCGATCCAGATCGGCCCCGGCGAAGGTGGGCAAGCGCTGCACCGCGACGACGGCGCTTTCTTCTGGAGCCGCAATTTCGGGCGCGAGGCGCGCCTGCAGGTCATGATCGCGCTCACCGATTTCACCGCCGAGAATGGCGGCACCATGGTCGTTCCGGGAAGCCATCATTGGGACGACGAGCGCAAACCTCTCGCCGAAGAGGCGATTCCCACCGAGATGAACGCCGGTTCGGCGCTCCTTTTCCTGGGCGGCGTCTATCATGGCGGCGGGACCAATCGGACCGAAAGCGAGTGGCGCACAGGGGTGACGTTCGCGCTCGACGCCTCTTTCGTGCGGCAGGAAGAAAATCACTATCTCGCGCTGACGCCGGAGCTCGTCGCGAGCTACCCCGAAGAGATCCAGCGCCTTCTCGGCTGGTCGATGTCCGGTCGCGCGCTTGGCTGGATCGAGGTCGACGGCGTGCTCGCGGACCCCAATTTCCTGCTCAGGCCACTGGAAGTGAGTGCTGCCGTCGGCGGCTAGAGTGCGTTCGGTTTTGATTGAATCAAAACCGGCACTCCAGATTCTTGCTTTGCCGTGTTTTCCGAGTCGTCAGGTGATTCCACCTGACTTGAAAACACTCTAGGTCACCGACTCATTATGCCGCAACCAAATCCTGATTGATGCGAGCTGGATGGAAGCGAGGAAGTTGTCGTCGCGCTTGTCGTAGCGCGTCGCCACGGCTCTGAAATGTTTGAGTTTGTT